>Ga0138256_10002569_pt1 | contig 19462 bp, 12 predicted proteins | sample KNB2016incub_MG_FD_105486 | JGI IMG/M metagenome (GOLD analysis project Ga0138256, IMG submission 105486) | Active sludge microbial communities from wastewater in Klosterneuburg, Austria - KNB2014incub_MG | ecosystem: Engineered > WWTP > Activated sludge > Unclassified | place: Austria... | reverse complement strand
TCGCGGCGGCGTCGTCGAGCGCGCAGTGCTGGTCGATCTGCGCCGGCTCCAGCGCCGCATTGCTGACGCCCTGGCGCTGCATCTGCCGTGCGCGTGCCGCTGCCACGCGCGCAGCCACCACGGCGCTGGCTTCGCCATCGGGCAGCGCCATCAATTCAGCCGGGCTGACCGCCAGCACCTCCACGCGCAGGTCGATGCGGTCGAGCAGCGGGCCCGACAGCTTGCCCTGGTAACGGTTCACCTGTTCAGGTGTGCAGCGGCACTGGCGGCCGGTGGCAGCGGTCGCGCCGCGGTAGCCGCAGGGGCAGGGGTTCATCGCCGCGACGAGCTGAAAGCGCGCCGGAAACTGCGCCTGCCGCGCCGCGCGCGAGATCGTGATGCGGCCGGTCTCCAGCGGTTCACGCAAGGCTTCGAGCGCGCTGCGCGGCAGCTCGGGCGTTTCGTCCAGGAACAGCACGCCGCCATGCGCCAGCGAGATCTCGCCCGGCCGTGGCGGTGATCCACCGCCCACCAGCGCCACCGCGCTGGCCGTGTGGTGCGGTGCGCGCACCGGGCGCTGGCCGAACTGCGTGGGGTCGAAGCCCTGGCTGGACAGGCTGAGCAAAGCCGCACTGGCCAGCGCCTCGGCCTCGTCCATCGGCGGCAGCAGGCTGGCCAAGCGCTGCGCCAGCATCGACTTGCCGGTGCCCGGCGGGCCGATCAGCAGCAGACTGTGGCCGCCGGCGGCGGCGATCTCCAGCGCGCGTTTGGCCCCCGCCTGGCCCTTCACGTCACGCAGGTCGACCGTACCGTGCGGGCTGGCCACCGCTTTGGCTGCCACGGCCATCGGCAGTGGCTGCGCTGCGTCGCCCGGCAGCAGCGCCTGCACCACCTGAATGAGGTGGCTGGCGGCACGCACCGTCAGCCCCGGCACCAGGGCCGCTCCGGCGGCACTCTCAGTAGGCAGCACCAGCGTGCGGGTGGCGCCGCTGCGCCGCATGGCCAGCGCCAGTGCCAGTGCACCGCGCACCGGGCGCAGTTCACCGGCCAGCGACAGTTCACCGGCAAATTCATAGGGCGCCAGCGCCGCCGGGTCGATCACACCGCCGGCGGCCAGGATGCCCAGCGCAATCGGCAGGTCGAAACGGCCCGAATCCTTGGGCAGGTCGGCCGGCGCCAGGTTGACCGTGATGCGCTTGTTGTGCGGAAAGGCGAAGCCGCTTTGCTGAAGCGCGGCGCGCACGCGCTCGCGTGATTCCTTCACCTCGGTCTCGGCCAGGCCCACCAGCGTGAAGCTGGGCAGGCCGTTGGCCAGTTGCACCTCGACCTGCACCTCGGGCGCGTCCAGTCCGTCGAGCGAGCGACTGATGACCACGGCCAGCGACATGCGGTGCCCTCCTGTGAAGGCATCCGGCGGCCTTCGCATCCTTTGTCGATTCGGCTGATTGTGCCGGCTGCAAGGTGTGGCGTGGCGCTGCACCGTCTCGGTGCTGCAAGCGACGAAACACCAAGTCGGTGCAGGTCGATGGCTCGCCAGCGTGCATCGGGCTGCTTTGTGGCACGGCAAGAGGGCAGAAAGTGGGTTTGATGTTTGGCACGGAAGCTGCAAACCCGCATGCAGAACCCTCACTCTGCTTCGGAGCTCTGCATGAAGAAAACCCTTCTATCGCTGGCCACGGTCGTCGCCGCTGCGGCACTGCCCAGTGCCGCCTGTGCCCAGCTCGCGTTCAACGTCGGTGCCAGCACCGACTACCGCTACCGCGGCATTTCGCAGTCGCGCCTGAAGCCGGCGGTCCAGGGCGGTATCGACTATGCGGCTGGCGGCTTCTACGTCGGCGCCTGGGCCTCGTCGATCAAGTGGATCAAGGACGCCGGCGGCGACGCTTCGGTCGAAGTCGACCTCTACGGTGGCTACAAGGGCGAGATCGCCAAAGGCGGCCTGAGCTATGACGTCGGGGTGCTGACCTATCAGTACCCCGGCCACAAGCTGGGCGTCAGTCCGAACACGACCGAGATCTACGGCGCGCTGAGTTTCGGCCCGGCCACCGCCAAGTACTCGCACTCGTTGAGCAACCTGTTCGGCTTCTCGGACAGCAAGAACAGCGGCTACCTCGACCTCGGCGCCAGCTTCGACGTCGGCGCTGGCGTGACGCTGGCGCCGCACATCGGGTACCAAAAGGTCTCGGGCAACAGCGACTACTCGTACACCGACTACTCGCTGGCCGTCAGCAAAGACTTCGACGGCCTGGTGGTCAGCGCCTCCGCGGTCTATGCCGATGTGAAGAGGCTCGGCGGCGTTCCCGCCTACATCAGCCCCGGCGGCAAGAACCTGGGCAAGACCGGCCTGGTGCTGGCCGTCAAGTACAACTTTTGAGGAGACTCCGCCATGAAGATGGTGACTGCCATCGTCAAGCCCTTCAAGCTTGACGAAGTTCGCGAGGCGCTCAGCGGCGTCGGTGTGCAGGGGGTCACGGTGACCGAAGTCAAGGGCTTCGGGCGCCAGAAAGGCCACACCGAGCTGTACCGCGGCGCCGAGTACGTGGTCGACTTTCTGCCCAAGGTGAAAGTCGAGGTCGCCGTCGACGATGCAGTCGTCGAACGCGTGATCGAGGTCATCGAGGCCTCGGCCCGCACCGGCAAGATCGGCGACGGCAAGATCTTCGTCAGCGCGCTCGAGCAGGTGGTGCGCATCCGCACCGGCGAGACCGGAAAGGATGCCCTGTGAGCCCCACCCCCACTTCGACCCGGATCATGAGCAAGATCCTGATGACTATGGCCTTGGCCGTGCTGGCTCTGGGCTTCTCGGGCCCGGGTCACGCGCAGGACGCAGCAGCCTCGGCGCCGGCCGCTGTGGCGACTGCGGTGGCCGATGCCGCCTCGGCAGTCGTTGCACCCGCGGCCGCCGCGCCGGTGCCGAACAAGGGCGACGTCAGCTGGATGCTGCTGTCCACGCTGCTGGTGATCATGATGGCGATCCCCGGGCTGGCGCTGTTCTACGGCGGGCTGGTGCGCAGCAAGAACATGCTGTCGGTGCTGATGCAGGTCTTCGTCACCTTCTCGATGATCGTCGTGCTGTGGGTCGTCTACGGCTACAGCCTGGCGTTCACCGAAGGCAATGCCTTCATCGGCGGCTTCGACCGGCTGTTCCTGAAAGGCGTGTTCGACCCCATGAAAGGCGAGTTCGCGATGGCGGCCACCTTCAGCAAGGGCGTGGTCATACCCGAGATCGTGTTCGTGGTCTTCCAGGCCACCTTCGCGGCCATCACCTGCGGGCTGATCGTGGGCGCCTTTGCCGAGCGAGTGAGGTTCAGCGCGGTGCTGCTGTTCATGGCGATCTGGTTCACCTTCAGCTACGCCCCGATGGCACACATGGTGTGGTTCTGGATGGGCCCCGACGCCTACACCAGCAAGGCCCTGGTCGACGGCTTGAACGCCAAGGCCGGCCTGATCTGGCAATGGGGCGCGCTGGACTTTGCGGGCGGCACCGTGGTGCACATCAACGCCGCGGTGGCTGGCCTGGTGGGCGCCTACATGATCGGCAAGCGTGTGGGCTACGGCAGGGAGTCGATGGCGCCGCACAGCCTGACGCTGACCATGGTCGGTGCCTCGCTGCTGTGGGTGGGCTGGTTCGGCTTCAACGCCGGGTCGGCGCTCGAGGCCGGCAACAGCGCGGCGCTGGCCTTCATCAACACCTTGACGGCCACGGCGGCGGCGGTGCTGGCCTGGTGCCTGGGTGAGTCGCTGATGAAGGGCAAGGCGTCAATGCTGGGCGCGGCCTCGGGCGCGGTGGCCGGCCTGGTGGCGATCACGCCGGCGGCGGGCAACGTGGGCATCGTGGGCGGCCTGGTGATCGGTTTCGTCGCCGGCTTTGCCTGCTTGTGGGGGGTCAGCGGCCTCAAGCGGCTGCTCGGCGCCGACGACTCGCTGGACGTGTTCGGTGTGCATGGCGTCGGCGGCATCGTCGGTGCACTGCTGACCGGGGTCTTCAACAGCCAGGCGCTGGGCGGGCCGGGGCTGGTGACCGACTGGGTCAGCGCCAGCGTCGGCTCCACCGGCATCCTCGACCAGGTCTGGATCCAGGCCAAGGCGGTGGCGTTGACCATCGTCTGGTCGGGCGTGGTGGCCGCTGTCGCCTACAAGATCGTCGACCTCACGCTCGGCCTGCGTGTGCCCGAAGACGAAGAGCGCGAAGGTCTGGACATCGCCTCGCACGGCGAGACGGCCTACAGCAAGTAAGCGCCGCGTACACACCAAGCCTCGAAGGGGCCGCTGCGGCGGCCCCTTTCCAGGATCGGCCGCTGCGGCAGCCGCTTTTCAGGGTCAGCCGCTGCGGCAGCCCTTGCGTCATTCACAGGCGCTGGCAGAACTCGGTCAGGTGGGTGCGGAACCACTGGTGGCCGGCATCGGCGTCCAGGCGCTGGTGCCAGATCAGGTAGACCGGGAACTGCGGCATGCGCAGCGGCACGGCGTGCGCGCGCAGCTTGAAGTGGTCGGCGTACAGCGTGGCCATGCGCCGCGGCAAAGTGCAGATCATGTCGCTGGCCAGCACCATCAGCGGCATCGAGATGAAGTGCGGCACCCGCATCGCGATGCGGCGTTGCAGCCCGCGCTTGGCCAGCGCCAGGTCGATCATCGGCCGTGCATTCGCCGGCGCGGCCAGCATCACGTGGCGCAGCGCCAGGTACTGCTCCAGGTTCATGCGTTCGCCCAGCAAGGGATGGTCGCGCCGCGACAGGCTCAGCAGCGTTTCGGTCAGCACGCAGGCGTGGCGGTAGTTCGCATCGGGCAGCGTGAAGTAGTCCAGCGCCAGGTCGACCGTGCCTTCACGCAGTTCGACCGCAAGCTGCGCGCTGCTTTCGGCGCGGATGCGCATGCGCAGGTTGGGCGCCACGTCGGCCAGCCAGCGGATGAAGCCGGGCAGGATGACCGACTCGCCGTAGTCCTCGACCGCGATCACGAACTCGCGCTCGGAGCGCGCGAAGTCGAATTCCTCGTCGTCGCGCAGGCCATGCTCCAGCGTGTTCAACGCCTGCCGGATCGGCTCGGCCAGCTTGCGGGCACGCGGGGTCGGCAGCATGCCCTGTGCCGAGCGCTCGAACAGCGGGTCCTGCAGGCGCTCGCGCAGGCGCGCCAGCGCGTTGCTCACCGTCGGCTGCGACAGGTGCAGCTTGGCCGCCGCCCTGGAAATGCTGCGCTCGCCATAGATGGCGTCGAACACCAGCAGCAGGTTCAGATCCAGCGAACGCAGGTTCATGGGCAGGATTATTCAAATCTTCAATACACTCAATTCTGCATAAGAAGTTGCTGAATAACCTGCCGGCGCTCACACTGGGCTTGAGTACCCGAACAGGAGAGCCCGCATCATGCGTTCAGAGGTTGCCATCGTCGGCTTCGGCCGCACGCCCTACAGCAGGGCCAGACCGGGCGATCCGGTGCTGACGGTCGACGAGTACATCGCCTGGGCCGCCGACCTGGCGCTGCAGAAGGCCGGCATGAGCAAGAACGACTTCGACGGCCAGGGCCTGGGCGTGGCCCATGCCGAGGCGGCGCACACGGTGAACTGGTCGGCTGCGGTGGCTGAAAACCTGGGCATCAGCCCGACCGTGCTGCTGCGCGCCGACCAGGGCGGGGCCTCGGCGTCGGCGATGCTGATCCGCGCTGCCGCGATGATCCAGTCCGGCATCGTCGACCGTGTGCTGGTGGTCGGCGCCGACACGCCGCTGCACATCCCGTCGGCGGCACCGGGCCTGCCGCTGTCGCCCGAGCGCACGCGCGGCGTGTACTGGGACTTCCAGGGCCCGTTCGGCGTGATGGGCGCCAGCGCGCAGTTCGCGCTGGTGCTCAGCCGGTACATGCACGAACACAAGGTCACGCCCGAGCAGCTGGGCAAGATCGCGGTCAACGCGCGCTACCACGCCGGGCTGCACGAAGGCGCCATCTACCGCACGCCGTTCACGCTGCAGGACTACCTGGATTCGCGCGTCTTGACCGACCCGATCCGGCTGCTCGACTGCGTGCCCATCGTCAACGGCGGCCTGGCCTACGTGGTGACCTCGGCCAAGACGGCACGCACGCTGACCGACCGCCCGGTCTATCTGCGCGGCTTCGGCGAGGCCAACAACTACTACCGCGGCTCGCGCTCGTTGCCCGACATCACCTACACCGGCTTCACGCAGGCGGCGCCTCAGGCGCTGCAGATGGCCGGCGTGACGCAGCGCGACATCCAGTTCCTGCAGCCCTACGACGACTACCCCTTCATCGCGATGATGACGATCGAGGACCACGGTTTTTGCAAGAAGGGCGAAGGCGGGCGCTTCGTCGAAGAGCACGACCTGCACTTCGACGGCGACTTTCCGATGTCCACCGACGGCGGACAGCTCTCGGGCGGGCAGCCCGGCGGCGCCATCGGTGGTTTCATGCCGCTGATCGAATCGGTCACCCAGCTGCGCGGCGAAGCGGGCGCGCGCCAGGTGCGCGACGCGCGCATCGGCATCTCCTGCGGCTTTGGCGGCATTCCCTACGGCCGCCCCGGCCGCAGCTGCATTTCGCTCGTCCTGTCCACGGAGCCCTGAGCATGAGCGCCATCGTCAACCCCGCTACTGGCAAGCCGCTGCCGACCATCACCGACCTCACGCGGCCATTCTGGACGGCCGCGAGAGAGGGCCGTTTGGTGCTGCAGAAATGCCAGCGCTGCGCCACCTTCAACTTCCACCCCAAGCCCTGGTGCATCGAGTGCGGCAGCCGCGATCTGCAGTGGACCGACGCCAAGCCTTTCGGCACGATCTACGCGACCACGACCTCGCGCTCGGTGGCGATGAACTTTCCCGGCTGGCAGGCCGAGCTGCCGGTGCTGCTGTGCCTGATCGACCTCGACGATGGTGCGCGCATGTACGGCCAGGTCACGCACTGCAAGCCCGAGGCGCTGCACATCGGCATGCGCGTGAAGGCCTACTTCGAGGCCATCAGCGACGATGCCGGCATCCCCAAGTTCAGGCCGCTGCAGGACGCCTGAATCGTGAACGACGACGCGCTGCCCGACGACGATCTGCTGCGCCGCGCCGGCATGCAGGGCGTGCCGTTCGACTGGCAGGACGCGTTGCGCCTGGACGATCAGCTGACGCCCGAAGAGGTGATGATCCGCGACAGTGCACGCACCTATGCGCAAGAGCGGCTGATGCCGCGCATCCTGCTGGCGCACCGTCACGAAGACTTCGACGTCGAGGTGATGCGCGAGATGGGCGCGCTGGGTTTTCTGGGTGCCACCATCCAGGGCTTCGGCTGCGCCGGCATCAGCTACGTGGGCTACGGACTGATTGCGCGCGAGTTCGAGCGTGTGGACACGGCCTTCCGCTCGGCGCTGGGCGTGCAGAGCACGTTGAGCATGATGCCGATCTACCTGTTCGGCAGCCAGGAGCAGCGTGAGCGCTACCTGCCGGCGATGGCGCGCGCCGACAAGCTGGGTTGTTTCGGCCTGACCGAGCCCGACCATGGGTCTGACCCGGGGGGCATGAAGAGCCGCGCGCGCAAGGTCGACGGCGGCTGGCGCCTGAGCGGCAGCAAGACCTGGATCACGCATGCGCCGATCGCCGACCTGATGGTGGTGTGGGCCAAGGACGACGAGGGCCGCGTCGGCGGCTGGATCCTCGAGCGCGGCATGAAGGGTTTGTCGACGTCCAAGATCGAGGGCAAGTTCTCGGTGCGTGCGTCGCCCACCGGCGAGATCCACATGGACGACGTGTTCGTGCCCGAGACGCAGCGCCTGCCCGGTGCCAAAGGCCTGGCCGCGCCCTTTGCCTGCCTGAACAACGCGCGCTTCGGCATTTGCTGGGGCGCGATGGGTGCGGCCGAGTTCTGCTGGCACGCGGCGCGCCAGTACACGCTGGACCGCCAGCAGTTCGGCCGCCCGCTGGCGGCCAACCAGCTGGTGCAGAAGAAGCTGGCCGACATGCAGACCGAGATCACGCTGGGCCTGCTGGGCTGCCTGCACCTGAGCCGGCTGCGCGACGACGGCCGTGCCAGCCCCGAGATGATCTCGCTGCTCAAGCGCAACTGTGCCGGCAAGGCGCTGGACATCGCGCGCACGGCGCGCGACATGCACGGCGGCAACGGCATCGCCGACACCTACCATGTGATCCGCCACCTGATGAACCTGGAGACCGTGAACACGCTGGAAGGCACGCACGACATCCACGCGCTGGTGCTGGGCCGCGCCCAGACCGGCATCTCTGCCTTCAACTGATCCTGTGCCGATGTCTACCGACGCCACCACCCGCGCTGCCGCGATCCACGGCCTGATCCACCCACAGTCGATCGCGATCATCGGCGCGTCAGCCGATCTGTCCAAGATCAACGGCCGACCGCTCAAGCACCTGCTGGACAAGGGCTACACCGGCCGCATCCTGCCGGTCAACCCCAAGTACGCCGAGATCGCCGGCGTACCCTGCCACGCCAGCATCGCCAGCCTGCCCGAAGCGGCCGACCTGGCCATCGTGGCCGTGCCGGCGGCCGAGGTGCTGGCCAGCATCGATGCGCTGGGCCAGCGCGGCGTGCGCGCCGCGGTGATCTTCAGTTCGGGCTTCGGCGAGACCGGCGCGGCCGGCCTGGCGATGGAGCGCGAACTGGCCGACTGCGCGCGCCGCCACGGCATGGTGCTGTGCGGCCCCAACTGCCTGGGCTTCGTCAACGCCTTCGACCGTGTCTACGCCACCTTCAGCCAGTACGCAGACGGCGACACCGGCCCCGGGCCGGTGGCCTTCGTCACGCAGTCGGGCGCCTTCGGCACCGCGATCGCCGCGCTGGCGCGCCAGCGTGGGCTGGGCCTGGGCTATTTCATCAACACCGGCAACCAGGCCGACCTGGACTTCAGCGAGCTGATGGACAGCGTGATCGACGACCCGCGCATCCGCGTTGCCGCCGGCTACCTGGAAGGGCTGGAAGACGGCGATGCGCTGATCCGGCTGGCGCAGCGCTGTCACCAGCTGGGCAAGCCGCTGGTATTGACCAAGGTCGGCCGCATGGTTTCGGGCCAGCGCGCGGCCGCGTCGCACACCGGCGCGCTGGCGGTGGCCGACACCGTGTTCGACGCCGTGCTGCGGCAGTACGGCGTGCTGCGTGCGCGCAACGAAGAGCAGATGCTCGACATGCTGCAGGCGCTGAGCCAGGACCGACGCCCCGCCGGCTTCGGTCTGGGCATCGCCACGCAATCGGGCGGCGCCGGCGTGATGATGGCCGACCGTGCCGAAGAGGTCGGGCTGACCATGCCCGAACTGACACCGGCCACGCAGGCGCGCCTGGCCGCGGTGATGCCGGCCTTCGGTGCGGCCGGCAATCCGGTCGACGTGACCGGGCAGTTCGTCGCCCGCCCCGAGCTGCTGCGCGAATCGGTGGTGGCCTTGCTTGACGATCCCGGCATCGATGTCGCCATCGTCTGGCTGCAGCTGATGACGGCGCATGTGGACGTGCTGGTGCGCATCTTCTGTGAGATCCGCGACCGCACGAATGTCGGCAACCGCAAGCCCTTCTTCGTCTGCTGGGTGGCGGCACCTGCGGCGGCGTTGACGCGCTTGCGCGCCGAGGGCATCGTGGTCTTCAGTGCCGGCGAGCGTGCGGTCGAGGCCGCGGCCGCGCTGGCCCGCCATGCTGCCTTCAGCCGCGCGCAACAGTCGCGGCAACCGTCGGCGCCGCGCGCCGCGCCGGTGCTGCCGGTGATCGACGCCGAAGGGGTGCAGCCCAGCGTGCAGGCGGCCCAGTGGCTGCGTGCCGCCGGTGTGCCGATCGCGCCGGTGGCGCTGGCCGCCGACGAAGAACAGGCGGTCGCCTTGTGGCGCGCAGCCGGGGGCGCGGTGGCGCTGAAGATCGAATCGCGCGACATCACGCACAAGACCGAGGTCGGCGGCGTGATCCTCAAGCTCGACGACGAGGCCGCGGTGCGCGCTGCCTTCAGCACGCTGCTGCAGCGGGCGCGCAGCGCCATGCCGCAGGCGCGGCTGGACGGCGTGCTGGTGCAGCCGATGGCGCAGGGCCACCTCGAGCTGGTGCTGGGCGTGCAGCGCGACCCGGTCTTCGGCATGGTGGTGATGGTCGGTCTGGGCGGCGTGCTGGTTGAGGTGCTGAAAGACGTGGCCTTTCGCCGCGCACCGTTCGACGCCGACGAAGCCCAGGGCATGCTGCGCGAACTGCGGCTGGGCGCGCTGCTCGATGGCGTTCGCGGCCAGCCTGGTGTCGACCGCGGCGCCCTTTCACAGATGCTGAGCGACCTGTCGCACTGGGCCGCCGCGATGCGGCCGCTGCTGGCCGAACTCGATCTCAACCCGGTGCTCGTGGGCAGCACGGGCCCGATGGCGGTGGACTGTGTCATGGTGCTGCGTCGCCAGGGCCCCGACGTCGCCCAGAATCCGTCATCGCATGCTTGATCACCATCCCACCAACCCAACGCATCAACCACCCGGAGATACGACGACCATGGTTCCAGCCTTCACGCACCGGATGCAGCAGCTCTTCGTTGCCACTGCCGTCGCCAGCGCATCGTTTGCCCTGAGCAGCGCCGCCTGGGCGCAGAGCAGCTACCCCAACCGGCCGATCACCGTGATCGCGCCCTACAGCGCCGGCGGTGACGCCGATCTGGCAGGGCGCAATTTCGCCGCCGCTGCGCAGCGCGTGCTGGGGCAGACGGTGATCGTGGTCAACAAGACCGGCGCCAGCGGCGTGATCGGCTCGGCCCAGGTGGTTGCAGCCGCGCCCGACGGCTACACGCTGCTGCTGGCGCGCACCGGCTCGCAGGCCATCCTGCCGGCGATCCAGCCCACGTCGACCAAGTACAAATGGGACGACTACACCTTCATCGGCACGCTTGAACTCAACCCCTATGCCTGCACGGTCAACGCCAAGTCGCCGTACAAGACACTGGACGACCTGATCAAGGCCATTCGCGCCAAGGGCAAGTCGATGAACTTCGGCACCGCCGGCCAGCTGACCGCCAACGACATGGGCCCGCGTGAACTGTTCAGCCTGCTCAAGCTGACGCCTGATCAGACGCCCACCATGATCCCGTACAAGGGTACGGGCGACACCGTGCAGTCGCTGCTGGCCAGCGAGACCGACTTCTCATGCGGCAGCATGGGGCCGTTCCTGGGCCATCTGAAGGCCGGCACTCTGCGCGCCCTGATGGTCACTACACCCGAGCGCCTGGCCGCGGCACCCGACGTGCCCACCGCGCGCGAGCTGGGCTTTGCCGAGATGGAGCGCATCGTCGGCTGGAGCGCCGTCTTCGGGCCTGTCGGCCTGCCGGCCGACGTGCGCGACAAGCTGGCCGCCACGCTGAAGACCGTCGCCGCCGATCCGGCCTGGCAGGCCGGCACCGCGCAATCCGGCTCGGTGCCCTATGTCAAGTCGCCGGAAGAAACGCGCGACTTCGTCCGGGCCCAGTACCAGCTGTACCGCACGCTGGGCGAGCAGCTGGGGATCATCGACGCCAAGAAGTAGGCCCGGAATGTCGAGGGTGCGCGCATTTCCCGCCGCTCAGCTCAGATCGGGCCGGTGAGCCTGAAGCCATGCGCGGACCTGCGCCAGCAGGTCGACGGCGCAAGCCAAGCACTCGGCCGAGATGGCGTCGGGAATGAGATCGCCGGAATAGTCGGACAGGTTGCGCTGCTTGCGCAGGGCGTCCAGCACGACGACCTGGGCTTGTGGCAGGCCCACGCTCTGCGGCAGCGTCTGGATGGCCGTTTGGTGATGACCGGGTTTGCTGGTCAAGGTGCGGTAGCCATTGGCGTGCAAGGCCACGATGGCGGCTTGCATGATGGCCTTGTAGGCGGCATCGAACCGGTTCTCAGCGCTCAGGCCCTGCAGCTTCGCGTCAGCAATGTTGCGTTGTGCGGCGGCCAGCAGCTTGGCCACCAGCGCCTTGTCCGGCGGCACCGCGTCAAGGCGGATGCCCAGCAAGTTCTTCAAGGACATGGGCGTTTCCGATCAAGAACAGCTTGGGTTTGGCCAGCACGTCGGCGAGAAAGGGCTCAGTCGGGACCTTGGCGATGAACTCGTCCGCGGTGAAGACCTTGGGGTTCACGTCGCGACCCAGTACCGACTGCGTGGGGTGCAGCAGTTCCACCGCTTGGCGGAAGCCGAGGTCGCCGATCAGCATCACGTCGATGTCGCTGCCGCCAGTCTCTCGGCCCTGTGCCACGGAGCCAAACACAAAGGCCACCTGAAGCTGGTTTGCCGCCGGCGTCAGGGCCTGGGCGAGCACGTCGGCCAAGCCTGAGGTCTTGCGCAGGATGCTGGCCAGTTCGCTGAAGATGGGAGCACTGGTGTCCGCGCTGTAGATCTGCTGGTTGCCGCGCTTCTCGCGCTTGAGCAGACCCGCCTGCGCCAACTTGCCCAACTCGCGCGTGATGGTGCCGGCTGGCAGCCCCGTGCGGCGGGCGATTTCGCGGCCATGCAAGGCTTCATCGGGCCGCAACAACAGCAGGCCCAGTACCCGGCGCCGATACTCCGGGAACAACAGCGAAGGCAAAGATTGATGCATTTTCGGCGACAAGTGTCGCTTTATTTGCATCACTTCTCAAGTCAACTGCGGCAATCAGTCGAACTGCCGCCCGCTGCACGCGGGGTCTTGCATGCCTTGCCTCGTCCGAAAAGGTGTCACCGGCGCTTGCTTGCGGCTCAAGTCAATGGAGGGGCGGTCCTCCAGCCCGTCCTGCCCCAAACAGCAGGCGCTGGCCTCCTGCATCCGATCGGCGAACCCCTGTAAGGCTTTGCATCGGTGAAACCTCGGGGCCACGGCTGACGGGTGACTGACTGCATGCCATATTCATGCCTCGGCATTTGAGCGTACAGCCGGCGCTTGCCTGATGGGGTGCTGGCGCCGGAAGTCGCCGCTGCTGACAGGGAGGGACCGTGACTCATCCTTCGGTGGGCGCGGCCGTGGTCGATCGATTCGACTCGGCCGGTGCACCCGGGCCGCAATCAAGCCCCGAGCGCGGCGATGCCTCTCTGGCTGCGCTTTGCTTGCTGGCCCGCCTGCACCTGGTGGCCGCCGAGCCGGCGATGCTGCGACACACGCTGGGCCTCGGTCCTCACGAGCCCGTGACGCCGGCCGACCTACTGCGGGCTGCGCGCCACCTGGGCTTGAAGGCACGCTGGGCGCGCACCAGGGCTGACCGCTTGGCCGTCACACCACTGCCGGCCCTGGCCCGCATGCGAGATGCCAAGTCCGTGGTGCTGGCCCAGTGCGATGGCCAGCGTGTGCTGCTGCAAGACCTGACCACTGAACCCCATCGTCCTGTCATCGAGCCGCTGAATACGTTTGCCCGGCAGTGGACGGGCGAGCTCCTGCTCATCACCAGCCGTGCCAGCCTGGTGGGTGAAATGGCTCGTTTTGACTTCAGCTGGTTCATTCCCAGCCTGGTCAAACATCGCAAGCTGATCACCGAGGTCTTGCTGGTCAGCTTGGTACTGCAGCTGTTTGCACTGGTCAGCCCGCTGTTCTTCCAAGTGGTGATGGACAAGGTGCTGGTGCACCGGGCCTTCAGCACGCTGGACGTGCTGGTGGTCGGCCTCGTGGCGGTGGCGCTGTTCGAAAGCACGCTCACGGTATTGCGAGCCTACGTCTTCAGCCATACCACCAGCCGCATCGACGTGGAGCTGGGCTCGCGCCTGTTCCGCCATCTGTTGGCGCTGCCCATGTCGTACTTCCAGGCGCGCCGCGTGGGTGATTCGGTGGCACGCGTGCGCGAGCTGGAGAACATCCGCAGCTTTCTCACCGGCAACGCGCTGACACTCGTGCTTGACGTGCTGTTCAGCGTCGTCTTCATCGCGGTGATGCTGCTGTACAGCGTCAAGCTGACCCTGGTCGTCTTGATCAGCCTGCCGCTGTACCTGCTGTTGAGCCTGGCAGTGGTGCCGGTGCTGCGCACCCGGCTGGACGAGAAGTTTGCCCGTGGCGCCGAAAGCCAGGCCTTGTTGGTGGAGGGCATCACCGGCATCCAGACCGTCAAGGCCGGCGCGCTTGAGCCGCAGTTGACCAGGCGCTGGGACGAGCAGCTTGCAGCCTATGTGTCGGCCAGTTTTCGCTCCGGCACCCTGGCAACCGGTGCGCATGAAAGCGTCAACCTGATTGGCAAACTGGTCAACGCCGCCATGCTGTGGCTGGGCGCGCAGTTGGTGATGGACGGTGCGTTGACCGTCGGCATGTTCGTCGCGTTCAACATGTTTGCAGGCCGGGTGGCGCAACCCATCATGCGCATCGCGCAGATGTGGTCAGACTTCCAGCAGACGGGGCTGTCGATGCGCCGCCTGGCCGACATCCTGAACACCCGCACTGAAGTGCCGCCGTCCAGCGCCGTGCAGCTGCCAGCGCTGCAGGGCCGCATCACGCTGAACAGCGTGAGTTTTCGCTACCGGCCTGAAGCGGCCCCGGTGCTGCACGACATCCAGCTCGACATCCATCCGGGTGAGGTGATCGGCATCGTCGGCCGGTCAGGCTCAGGCAAGAGCACCTTGACCAAGCTCATCCAGCGCCTGCACGTGCCTGAACAAGGGCGTTTGCTGGTGGATGGCATCGACCTGGCGTCGATCGACACCGCCCAACTGAGGCGTCAGCTCGGCGTGGTGCTGCAAGACAACTTTCTGTTCAACCGCAGCGTGCGCGAGAACATCGCCATCACCGACCCCGCCGCGCCGCTTCAACAGGTGGTGCAGGCGGCCCAGCTGGCCGGCGCACACGACTTCATCAGTGAACTGCCCGAAGGCTACGACACCCGCGTGGGCGAACAAGGCGCCAGCTTGTCGGGCGGGCAAAGGCAGCGCGTGGCCATTGCGCGGGCCCTGTTCACCCAGCCGCGCATCCTGATCTTCGACGAAGCCACCAGCGCCTTGGACTATGAAAGCGAGAGCCTCATCCAGCGCAACATGGCCGCCATCTGCCAAGGCCGGACCGTGCTCATCATTGCCCACCGCCTGAGCGCCGTGCGCCGCGCCCACCGCATTGTGGTGATGGACTGCGGCCGCATCGTTGAGTGCGGCCCGCACCCGCAGCTTCTGCAACAACCGGGTCTGTACGCGCAGCTGTGGCGCATGCAGCAAGAAGGCGGTGCATGAAACAGGCCAACTCCGCCGCCGCCGCACTGCGCCACCCCTGGGTGGAACTGGCCGCGCGCTACCGCACGGTGGCGGCTGCGGCCTGGGCCATGCGGCATGAACTGGCAGGCCCGCGCCGTCTGGCTGACGAAGCCGCCTTTCTGCCCGCGGCGCTGAGCCTGCAGGAAACGCCGGTGCACCCGGCGCCGCGCCGCGCCATGGCCGTGATCATTGTGTTGTTCCTCGCGGCGCTGGTCTGGACCACAGTCGGCCAGGTAGACATCGTGGCCGTGGCGGCGGGCCGCATCGTCGTCAGCGAGCGCAGCAAACTCATCCAGCCGCTGGACGCCGCCGTGGTGCGCGTCATCCATGTTCGCGATGGCGACAAGGTGCGCGCCGGCCAACTTCTGGTGGAACTGGACCCGACCGGCGCGACGGCCGACAAGGCCAACCTGGCCGAGCAGCTGCGGACGATGCAAGCTGAGGCCGAGCGCAGCCAGGCCCTGGTGCGCGCCGTCACGCAAGGGGCAGCGCCCAGGTTGCAGCGCGTCGATGCGGATCAGCAGGCGCTGCTGGCTGCCGAATGGCAAGACTTCAACAGCAAGCGCGACCGTCTGCGGACCGAGTTGATGCGTCGCCGGGCCGAGCGCGACACCGCCCAAGAGCAGATCGTGAAGCTGCAAAGCACCTTGCCGCTGGCTCGGCGGCGCGAGACCGATACCGTGGACCTGGCCAGCGACGGCTTTGCGCCGCGCCATGCCGGCGAGGACCGCGCGCGCGAGCGGCTGGAGATTGAGCGTGACCTGGCGACCTTGCTGGCGCGCGGCCGCGAATCCGAGGCTGCCATTCAAGAAGCCCAGGACGCCTCGCGTGCGCAGCAAAGCGAGGCCGTTCGGGTGTGGAGCGACCGTGGCAGCCAGGCGCGGTCCAAAGTGGCGCAGCTGCTGCAGGAAAGCAGCAAGTCCGAGCAGCGCGAGCGTCTGACACGCTTGTGCGCACCTGCGGCCGGTACCGTGCAGCAACTGGCGGTGCACACCGCCGGCGGCGTGGTCACGCCCGCGCAGGCCCTGATGGTCATCGTTCCCGACGGTGCCGAAGTGACCGCCGAAGTGATGCTGGAGAACAAGGACATTGGTTTCGTACATCCCGGCCAGGCTGTGGCGGTGAAGCTCGAGACCTTCAGTTTCACCCGCTACGGCACTGTGCCAGCCACTGTGCTGCGCGTGAGTGCTGATGCGGTGGTTGACGAAAAGCGCGGGGCGATCTTTCCGGCAACGCTGCGGCTGCTTGCCGAGGACATCGCGGTGGACGATCGGCGCGTGGCTTTGACACCGGGCTTAAGTTTGACGGCGGAGATACAGACTGGGCGGCGACGGGTGATTGAGTATCTACTCAGTCCCTTGCAACAAAGGTTGGGTGAGAGTTTGAGGGAGAGGTGATTTCAGTGAACTTACGTGTCGCGTATCGCGGAAGCATTATCCAAATGCGTGCCGGATTTGAAAAGTGAGCAAGCTACCACGTCGACTATACGTCGCCATGCTAGTGGTCGCTGCGGCTGGTTCCCTTGGCGGGCTACCGATGATGCGGCAGGCAGAGTATTTCTCGCTTCATTTTGGGTATAAGTACCCAGACGTCTTTGCCATTCCATTTATATGGGCAACCTCGCAAGGTCGAGGTTTATCTGTATTTCTTATTCTTCTTTATGGATTCATGATTTTTCGTCTACCAAGCTGGATTGAGATGGTGTTGCTAATTTTTTCCGCCGGTATAGGACGATGGTTAATCGAGCAATTTCAGATTGGCTTTGAGGAGCTACTCTTCATGGGAGGATCGTTATTGTCTGAAATTCTGTTAATTGGCGTTCTGATTATTCCAGCATTTGCGCTGATTAAATTGGTGCGATGGATATATTATCTATGGAGAAATAAATTATGTCGTATTCAATAATAATAAAGATTGCCCCAAGAGGTTCTCCCCTTTCTGGCGACGAAAGAATCTCAGAAGTAGGGCATATGTGGTTCACACTCGTAAATTCGACGGGTGTGTCCTCGGACTATGGTTGGGCTCCTGCGGTCAGCGGCACACCAAACGGTCTCGGAAAGGTTTATGATAATGATAGTATTCACTATCAACAGAGAATTGGAGAATGGAGTTTTGATATCTCCGAGTCACAGTACCAGAGCGTAAAAACATGGGCTGATAATACGCGATTTCTTCAGTCATTTGGTTCGTATCAGAAATACAATTGGGCGTGGAATAGTTGTATTGACTTTGTTTGGGAAGCAACAAGAAAAGCGAGAGTAACAGATGCTCCAACGGATGGTGCCATTTGGCCTTCACTAAATTCACGACCGATTCTAGATCAATACTATCGATACTATAGTCGCTCAGAGTTCAATCGAGAGGGCCGCGCATACCCGGCACCCGGCATATGGGATCAAGTAAGCGACCTTTGGCGTCGCGCTTTGGCCCCCTCCCCTCGCGACCCCCTGGCCATCGACTTCGACGGCGACGGCATCGAAACCATAGGGGTAGGCGGCGCGAACGGCACCGTGCTCTTCGACCACGACGCCGACGGCGTACGCACCGGCACCGGCTGGCTGCTGCCCGATGACGCCTGGTTGGTACTGGACCGCAACGGCAATGGCCGCATCGACTCTGGCCGAGAGCTCTTCGGGGTCGACACGCTGATCACCAGCACTCAGGTGATCGACGGCGTCGTCACGTATACCCCGCGCCACGCTTCAAACGGTTTCGAAGCACTGGCTTCACTGGACACCGGCCACGGAGCCCTTGGCTCTGCGGGCTACGGCGACGGCGACTTCAACGCCAGCGATGCGCAGTTTGCCAACTTACAGGTCTGGCGCGACTTGAACAGTGACGGCCTGAGTCAGACAGGCGAATTGCAAAGCCTGCCCCAAGCCGGCATCACGTCCATCTCGTTGAACGTCACGCCCAGCAGCAGCAACCTGGGCAACGGCAACGCCATGACTGGCACGGCCAGCGTTACACGAGCCAACGGCAGCACCACGCAGATCGACAGCGTGCTGATGCAGGCAGGCAACCTCGATCTCACCAACAACCCCTTCTACCGCGATTTCACAAACACCATTCCGCTGAGTGCCGCGGCGCGCGCGCTGCCCGACATGGGCGGCAGCGGCGTGCTGCGTGATCTGCGAGAGGCGATGAGCTCGGGCACCGCGCAGGCTGCAGCTTTGACCAATCAGGTGTTGGCATTCGCGGCAGCCACCACGCGCTCGGCACAGTTGGCGGCTATCGATGGGCTGCTCAAGGCCTGGGCGCTGACGGGACCGCGCTTGGATGCGGCCATGACAGACAAGTTGGAATCCTCCTACCCGGCCTATCTGCCCGTCAGCGGACCGCTGGATGCCACGGACTTTGCCGACCTGTACGGCTTGCGCATGGACCGGCTGGGCATCCCGTGGCGCAGCGAAGCCGAGGCGTTTCGTCAAGCACCCGCGATCGGCACATGGCTGCCGCTGGCCGCAAGGCTTGGTGCGGCCGGTTACCAAGCAGATTCCTACGCCCCGGACCATGGTGGAAACACACAGAACAACGTGTTCGCACCCTCCGTTCGGCGACCGCTCTTTCTCGACTTGGAGGATGCCCAGGGTTTCGTGGCCATGGTGGTGGTGCTCGGAGCGTTCAATGGCGAGGGCGCGTTGTCGCGTTTTGTCGAGGTGGTCAGCTGGTCGCCGTTCGACGCTGTTTATCGATTCAACTTCCCCGCGGCCGCAACCGAAGCGCTACCCCTGGCTTACGCCGCGCTTAAAGACTCGGTCTACGGCGCCTTGGTACTGCAGACCCGCCTGCGCCCCTACCTGGATGCCGTCGACCTGATCATCGATCAGTCGGGTATCCGCTTCGACACCACGGCGGTGCAGACGCTGCTCATCGCGCAACATGGCAGCTCGCCGCAGAAAGCCATTGAAGATCTGGTCGAGCTGCAGCGCTTCGCTGCGCCCACGCTGCAAGCAGTCGGGTTCGACGGTCTGGCGACGCTCCGAGGCTGGATTGAAGCCCTGCCCGCAGGGTCATCGCTGCTGACCGCAGCCGCAGACGCCGGCCTTCTCTACGGCGCCGCAACGACCGGCACCAGCCGTGACGACGTGGTGATGGGCAACACCGGCAACAACGCTCTGGCGGGCGCAGAAGGCAACGACTCGATCGACGGCGGCGCCGGAAACGACAACCTTAGCGGCAATGCCGGGTCGGATTTCATCTGGGGCCGAGAAGGGCAAGACAGTCTCCAAGGCGGTGATGGCGACGACATGCTCGATGGCGGAGTGGGCAGCGACACACTCAGCGGCGGCAAGGGCGACGACGTGTTTGTGTTCGACCGGGGAGACGGGCGAGACACCATCCTCGACGACTCGAGCGACAACGC
>Ga0138256_10002568_pt1 | contig 19465 bp, 16 predicted proteins | sample KNB2016incub_MG_FD_105486 | JGI IMG/M metagenome (GOLD analysis project Ga0138256, IMG submission 105486) | Active sludge microbial communities from wastewater in Klosterneuburg, Austria - KNB2014incub_MG | ecosystem: Engineered > WWTP > Activated sludge > Unclassified | place: Austria... | reverse complement strand
TTCCCTAAATCAATTATATTATACAATTTCAAACGCAAATGGTCAAAGTGCTAATAATGATCTACCTTTAGAATATAATCAGAGAAAAAGCACAGTTCAAATCTTCAATTTAGTTCCAGGAGTTTATGTTCTTAATATTCATGACCATGTAGGTTTGGTTAATTTTAATAAGAAGATAATCATTCAATAATTTTCGCTTTCTAAATCCTCCCCTAATACATTCTCCTGTTTTATATAGCACTCAAATTTTTTGCTTACTTTTGCAATTATTTTATTCAAATGTCCACAGGAAGATCAATTGCATTTCATACATTAGGCTGCAAACTGAATTTTTCAGAAAGTTCGTCTATTGGAAAGCAATTCAAAAATGCAGGATATGCTGAAGTAGATTTTAATGATGCAGCAGACTATTATGTGATCAATACCTGTTCCGTCACCGATGAAGCAGATAAAAAATGTAGATATGCTGTAAGAAAAGCATTGAGGAAAAATCCTAGCGCTATGGTCATCGTCATCGGCTGCTATGCACAACTTAAGCCTAAGGAAATTGCGTCCATCCCTGGTGTAGCAATGGTGCTCGGTGCAGCAGAAAAATTCAATATCTTACATCATATCAATAGTATCGACACATATAGTTCAAGCTATGCTTCAATTTTTGCTTCCGCAGTAAGTGATGCCAATATATTTATCCCTAGCTATTCGATCGAAGATCGAACACGTACTTTTCTAAAAGTACAAGACGGTTGTGATTATAAATGTAGCTTTTGCACAATTCCATTAGCAAGAGGAAAATCTAGAAGTGGCAGAATAGAAGAAATCGTGAATTTGGTAAATCAAATAGCAAGTCAAGGAATTAAGGAAATTGTCTTGACAGGAGTAAATCTAGGCGACTTCGGACAAGGCACAGAAATAATTGAAGGCAATAAAACAAAAAAAGAAGCATTGTTTATTGACTTAATTCGTGCATTAGATGCGATTGAATCTATTGAACGATTTAGGATTTCGAGCATAGAACCTAATCTTTGTACCGATGAGATCATTGATTTTGTGGCTCAATCCAAGCGATTTATGCCACACTTTCATATCCCATTACAATCAGGAGACAATGACATACTTTCTGTAATGAAGAGGAGGTATAAAAGAGAATTATATGCCTCTCGAGTAGAAAAAATTAAAACCGTCATGCCACATGCATGTATTGGTGTAGATGTTATTGTTGGTTTTCCTGGAGAAACAATCGAGCATTTCCACAACAGCTATCATTTTATTAATAACCTAGATATCTCTTATCTTCATGTGTTTACCTATTCTGAGAGAGAAAACACACTGGCTGCAACAATGGATCAAATCGTTCCGATGAATGAAAGACATAAACGTAATGAAATGTTGAGAATATTATCCGAGAAAAAGAGGAGATACTTCTACGAACAACATTTGCAAACTGTTAGACCAGTATTATGGGAGAAGGAAGAAAAACATGGTCAGATGCATGGGTTTACTGACAATTATATAAAAATGACCAGACCAAGCGATCCATATTTATTCAATAGAATATGTGATACTACTCTTGCAGAAATTAATACAGAAGGGCTGATGGTATCCCTTGCACAAGATCAGTTTATTGCCCTTTAAAATTTAATTCAAAATCCACATTAGAAATGAACTACATGTAAATCTGTCATATGTTCAATAGAATAAAGTCTAATGTTGAATGGGGTTTAATCGAATTGCCAAAATTGCCATTGGAATATAAGCTAGACATAAATCTACGATAGTAAACCAAATTGGTGAAGGCAGCAAAATAATATTGACGATTCCTCCAATCATAAACCAGATACCAATAGCTAAAGCGAAACGCATCTTATTATTTGCTGCTAAATAATAGGCAATAAAAGCCCCAACGAAAGTACCCAATGCATGAGCAAGAAAAGGCATCAAAAAATGTTTAGCTTGCATCAAAGGCATTGCAGCTTTTAGGCCTTCCATTGTAGTTAAATCAGCGCCTTCTGGAGGAGGAATAACAGAGCTGCTCATCATTATTATTCCCATATTGACGAAACCACCAATGATGATGCCTACTGTAACGGCAAGAATATTTTTTAAAGTTGGATTCATTTTAATCGTTTTATTTGAGCTCTAAAGATAATTCAATTTTAATTGCAAATTAAAAACACCAAAATTATCCGCACAGATAACATTAAAATCAAACAGTTGAATTAGAAAAACCTATTTTAAATATTAAGTAATTCATTCATAAGTGGAAAAACTAACCAAAAACTAAAGCTTAAGGTATTATCTTTGCGCCAAATTGTAATCATGCCCAAGGATAATTCTATTAAATCAGTACTCATTATAGGAAGTGGTCCTATTATCATTGGACAAGCTTGTGAATTTGATTATTCTGGAACTCAAGCAGCAAGATCACTGAGAGAAGAAGGAATTGAAGTGTCTTTGATTAATTCTAATCCAGCTACAATCATGACAGATCCTGTTACCGCTGACCATATTTATCTTTGGCCATTGACAGTGGAGTCAATTATCAAGATTCTTGAAGAGCGAAAAATAGATGCTGTCCTTCCTACAATGGGTGGACAAACTGCCTTAAATCTAGCCATGGAAGCCGATAAACAAAATATCTGGAATAAATATGGTGTAAAGATGATTGGTGTAGATATCAGTGCTATCGAACTCACTGAGGACCGAGAGCTTTTTCGAAAACACATGGTAAAATTGGGTGTTGCAGTAGCTCCTTCAAAAATAGCTAATTCATTTTTGGAAGGCAAAGAAGCTGCTCAAGCAATAGGATTTCCACTCGTGATTCGTCCATCCTACACACTAGGTGGTACAGGTGGAAGTTTTGTACATAAATCAGAGCAATTTGATGAAGCATTGCGAAGAGGATTAGATGCCTCACCTACTCATGAAGTCCTTGTAGAAAAAGCTGTATTGGGCTGGAAGGAATTTGAATTAGAACTTCTTAGAGATAAAAATGACAATGTCGTGATCATCTGTACTGTGGAGAATATTGATCCAATGGGGATCCATACTGGTGATAGTATTACGGTAGCCCCCGCAATGACTTTAAGCGATACTGCATTTCAAAATATGCGCGACAGTGCGATCATGATGATGCGCTCTTTAGGAAATTTTTCTGGAGGCTGCAATGTTCAGTTTGCACTTCATCCAGATACAGAAGATTTGATAGCTGTGGAGATCAATCCTAGAGTCTCTAGGTCTTCAGCATTGGCGAGTAAAGCCACAGGTTACCCCATTGCAAAAATTGCTGCAAAACTAGCATTAGGTTATACTCTAGATGAATTAAATAATCAAATAACAAAAACCACTAGTGCACTTTTTGAACCTGCATTGGATTATGTGATTGTAAAAATGCCAAGATGGAATTTCGAGAAATTTCATGGTGCAGATACAAGGCTAGGATTACAGATGAAGTCTGTAGGTGAAGTTATGGCAATAGGGAGATCCTTCACTGAAGCTTTACAAAAAGCCTGTCAATCTCAAGAAAATGACAGACATGGACTTGGCGCAGATAAAAAAGAATGGTATAATACTCAAGATGTATTGGAAAGATTGGAGAAGGTCTCAGACGATAGAATCTACAGGTTAAAAGATGCCTTAAGAATTGGAGTTCCTGAAAAATCAATTCATAAACTCACAGGAATCGATCCTTGGTTCATTAAGGAGATCAAAAAATTGGTCAATATGGAAGATCAATTGCAGAAATATAATGTGCCTGATGATATTCCAAAGGAATTTTTTCTTGACCTTAAGAAAAATGGATATTCAGATAATCAGATTGCTTGGTTGCTTCGAATTGAAGAAAAAGATGTCACAAAACATCGCAAGAAACTCAATATTAAAAGAGTTTATAAAATGGTAGACACATGTGCAGCAGAGTTTGAAGCTCAAACGCCATATTATTACTCTACTTTCGATCAATTCAATGAAAGTATCCCAAGCGATAAGAAAAAAATCGTTGTACTCGGATCAGGTCCAAATCGAATCGGGCAGGGAATAGAATTTGACTATTGCTGCGTTCATGGTGTTATGGCGATCAAGGAAGAAGGCATGGAAGCAATTATGGTTAATTGCAATCCTGAGACTGTTTCCACAGATTTTGACATCGCAGATAAATTATATTTCGAGCCTATATATTGGGAACATATTGAAGAGATATTAGATCATGAGAAACCAGCAGGGGTTATCGTGCAATTGGGTGGTCAGACAGCATTAAAATTAGCTGAAAAAATTCATCAAAAAGGTATTCCAATTATCGGTACCTCCTATCCAAGCATGGACATTGCCGAAGACAGAGGCAGGTTCTCCGATTTATTAAAAGAAATGGAGATTCCCTATCCAAATTATGGTGTTGCGACCAATGCCGATGAAGCCCTTGAGGTAGCAAGAAGCATTGGCTATCCAGTATTGGTGAGACCATCATATGTCTTGGGTGGACAGCGAATGAGAATAGTAATCAACGATGAAGAATTGGAGTCACATGTGCTGTCTATATTCAAACATATGCCTGACAATAAAGTCTTGATCGATCAATTCCTGGATAGAGCTAAAGAAGCAGAAGTCGATTGCATCTGTGATGGTGAAGACGTTCATATTATGGGAATCATGGAACATATCGAACCTGCAGGAATTCATTCAGGTGATAGTTCAGCGGTATTACCTACCTATAGTTTGAGCAGTGATGCAGTAGCGACAATGGCAGCATATAGTAAACGCATCGCTTTAACATTGAATACACTAGGATTAGTGAATATCCAATTCGCGATTAAAGACAATAAGGTATTCGTCATCGAAGCCAATCCTAGAGCTTCACGAACGACCCCTTTTATTGCCAAGGCCTATAAAGTGCCATATCTCAATATCGCAACTAAAATCATGCTTGGAACAAAGAAGTTGAAAGACTTCAACATTGAAAATAAATTGGATGGGTACGCTATCAAAGTTCCTGTATTTTCATTTAATAAATTCCCTGGAGTAGATATCAGTTTAGGTCCAGAAATGAAATCCACGGGTGAAGCTATTTATTTTATTAAAGATTTATTTGACCCATATTTCAGGGATCTCGACAGTAAACGATATATGTATTTGACAAGGTAAAATAATTCTGTTTTTCAAATTCAAAAAAAAATATTAAAATGCAAGACATCACAGCTAAAGAGTTAAAAACAAAACTCGACAATAAAGAAAATTTCACTTTAATCGACGTTCGTGAAATTCATGAAAATGCTGAATTCAATATCGGAGGCGTATTATGGCCACTAGGCTTATTTCCAGATAAAATAAAATCTCTTGAAGGCAAAGAAAATGATGAAATCGTTGTGTATTGCCGCAGCGGAAACCGAAGTGGAATAGCAAAATCTCAACTAGTCAATGCTGGTTTTAAAAATGTGAGGAATCTATTGGGAGGAATGATGAATTGGCAGAGTGAGATCAAATAAAATGACTATCAAACAAGCTTCGATTATTTAAAGCACAAAATATTTTTCTGCTTTGGACTTTAAAATAAATTTATAAATTCCACCATCCAAAGTTTCTAAAATACATAAGCAATAGTAAAATTTAAGGACAATGCTATCTTCTTAAATTTTGCATGAAGATCATCACTTGTTTTTAAATGGCTTTGCCCTGATAAAAGAAAGCCCAAATGAATAGGTGAATTTAAGATTTCTCTATTTATCTGAAGACCATAAATTAAATTTGTATAATAATATTCTCCTTCTTCCAAACTATAATGGATTTGACCATTGATATCATAACCAATAACTCCTGAAAAATCAAACAAGCCTCCATTTGGACGACATACACTTGTTATTGTTCCTGTAAAATCTTTATGAGAATCTATATATTGTCCCTTGCCGGTGCGCAATCCAATATAAAAACTAGCTTCAGGATTGCCTTTCACCCTTTTCCTAAAATATTTTTGATAAGCTAAATCAACACTAAAACCTTTCCCTAAAAATAATTCCTCTGAAGAAAAATCATCACTCGTTGGTTTGCTTTGTAAAATTAATGATTTAGCTATATAATCCTTATAATCCAGTGAATAGGTATTGTATTTAAGAAAATTTACATCCAGATTTTGAATTGATTTTGGTAATTTTTGTTTTGCAATATTAATACGCCAAAGTAATGAAGCTTTACTATTTATAGCACGCTCAAAAAATATTGAAAAATTATTTCGCTCATGTCTATCCTCAACATGATAATTTGATTTCTCAGGATAATAATCATAAAATGGGAAAGCCATAATTCCTAATTTATATTTTGAATATAAATTCTTGGATAACTCTGATCCTTTTTCATGCTGAGAAAATAAAAATATCGGCATCATGAAAAAGATCAAACTAAAACAACATAATAGAAAATTTTTCATTTGAATTATTTATTAAAATAAATACTTAAATTTGTCTTACTTATTTTCAATACTAAAAAGTATAAGCCATAGAAAGGTCTAATGAATAAACTGACTTCTTAAACTTATCGCCAAGATTATCACTTGTGTAAAATTTTCTTTGTCCAGAAAAGTGAAGTCCCAAGTGAATTGGAAAAATGGAAAGTTCCTTTCCTAAAGAAAATCCGTAAATTATATTTGCATAATAATACACCCCTTGATTTACTGTATGTCGTATCACCCCATCAATTTTATATATATTCTCAGTTGTATTAATTAACCACCATGGAATCAAATCTCCGTTATTAGTTTTCTCCAATTTTGTAATGCCGCCTATGAATTCCTCGTGATTATAAAGATACGCTCTACCTCCTGTCCGCAATCCAATATGATAACTTACATCTGTCTTCCCTTTTTCTCTTCGTCGATAATAATTTTGAAAAGCCAAATCAAAACTCAGTCCCTTACCCAAATAAAGATCATTTACCTCAAAGTCACTCTTTGAAGGCTCCTTCTCTTTATCTGAAAATAAAATGAGATAATTAAAGTCAATTGTACTAATAATAGTATCAATAATTACACTTTCTTTTTGCTCTACTGATTTTGCAAATTTGCCAGTTATGACATTGATCCGATAAACCAAAGCAGATTTCTTTTTTAAATTAGTCTCTAAAAAAAATGAGAAATTTTGTTGCAAACTGCTTTTTTGATGACAAGTCTCTTTTTCTAGGTAAGTATATTTACTGAATGGATAAATATAGATTCCTGCTTTGTATTTTGGTGTAAAATCTTTGGACTTTTCAGAGCTAATTTCATATTGTGCAAACGCAAAAATAGGCAATACACAACAAAAGAAAATCTGATAAATATTTAGTTGACTTTTCATTGTAATTAATTTTAATAAAGAACCAATTTAAATCGACGTGAATTAAATAATCACATTGACGTTACAAAAGTCTTATACTTAGAGTGCCGAAAAGTAAATAAATAAACTATTTTTACACTTAATGTATCAAATATTAAAAAACTATAGTAATATTTATACAAAAACGAGAAAAATAAAAAATAATTCTACAATATTGCTAATTTCACATAGAATTCTCTTTTAATTAAAAAATAAATGTTATGCCAACAGACTGGAAAAAATTTCAAGATTCCTTTTTGGATCATATCAAAATGAAAATCGAATCCCGCAAGCTGGTGGACACACTCAGCGAAACTTTAAATATTTCCAACAGTTCAGCCTATAAGAAAATTAAAGGCGACACAATGTTGGGACTAGATGAAATCATTGCTTTATCTAGTTGCTATCATATCTCATTAGACCAATTTCTAGATTACAAATCCGCACCAATTCCTTTCTTGAATGATGCGCTCAGAAAAATGCCATTGCATCCGATGGATTTTATTCAAAACTTACAGAATCATTTGAATCAATTGACATCTTTAAAAAATTTGAGCTACATCAATCTAGCAGGTGAAATACCGATATTTCACTTCATGCCTTTTCATAAATTATTTGCCTTTAAACTGTATGCATGGAATTTTACAAGCTGGTCGATACCAAAATATGAAGACAAGTTTGACTTAAATATTTTCTTGAATGATGAAGCATTGATGCATGCTATAGATAAATGTGCCCACACCTACTACCATTTTTCTGGTATAGAAATTTGGAATATACGGATGATCGATAATACATTAGACCAACTCAAATATTTTATACAGATGAGAGTCTTTCACCGTAAATCTATTGCTCAAGAAATCTGTTCCGAATTATTTGATCTCTTGGATCATCTACAAAATATTTGTATCACCGGCACAAAAAGATTTGAGACTAAGGATGCTTTAAATAAATCAAGTGTCAATATTTACATGAATGAAATCGTCCACTCCAATGAAGTAATCTTTGTATCTTCTGATCTAGGAGATCATCTATACTGTGTGATCGATGCGCCAAATCTTATAAGAACTTCGGATAAAAAAATGACCAGGTATGCAAAATCGTGGTTACTTAAAACAAAAAAACATGCCACCCAAATCAGTGGGGAAGGTGAAAAAGAAAGAAGAGTTCTTTTCGAAAAATTATTCTCAAAAATGGAAAAAAGTAGAATTGAAATTGATAGTTTATTAAATTATATTTATAACTAAACACTTTGCTTCAATAAGCAAATCTTAATTCTTTGCATTTAAAATGCTCTTTTTAATTTGTTTACAAAACCAAGGCCCTCTATAAATCAAGCCGGAATAAATTTGGATCAAATCTGCCCCATGATTAAATTTTTCGATTGCAGAAAATTCAGTATGTATTCCACCAACACCAATGAGAATTAAATTTGAATCTGAGATCTTAGATTTTATATAGGCGAGCACTTCATTACTTTTCTCAAACAATGGCAAACCACTCAGTCCTCCTGTTTGGCTTTTTAGTTCAGCATCTGAGATCAAATTATCAGGTCTAGAAATTGTTGTGTTTGTGGCAATAATGCCAGTCAATCTATTCTTAAGAACGACTTCTATAATATCATCCAAAGCGGACGAGCTCAGGTCTGGTGCAATTTTAAGAAAAATAGGTTTATTAAAATTTGAATTTGCTTGTTGGATAGTATACAGCAATTCATCCAGTGGTTTTTTTTCTTGCAATGATCGCAGATTAGGTGTATTGGGTGAAGATACATTCACTACAAAATAATCAACATAGTTTACTAATTTCTCAAAACAAATTAGATAGTCCTTCAAGATTTGATCGCCTTCACTCAACTTATTCTTACCAATATTCCCTCCAATGATCAATTTAGAATTTGTCTTTCGAAATGCTGACAATCTTGAAACCAAAGCATCAACACCAGCATTGTTAAATCCCATTCTGTTGATGATTGCCTCATCTTTTTTCAAACGAAATAATCTTGGTTTATCATTACCAAGCTGTGCAATGGGTGTTACTGTTCCAACTTCTACAAACCCAAAGCCCAATTTGTCAAGAAGGTGCAACCACTTTCCATCTTTATCGAAACCAGCCGCCAATCCCAAAGTATTCCGAAATTGCAGACCAAATAATTGTTTGTGCAATAATTCATGTTCTAATTCAAATGTCTTAAAAAATAGCTTTGAGAAGATTGGAATTTTTGAAATGAGGTTCAATAAATCCATAGACAAATAATGTGCCTTCTCTGGATCAAATTTAAAAAAAATGAATTTCAATATATTCCAAAACATCAATTTAATTTTAATACTCGTCTATTGTCAATTCAAGTTTTTCTTTTAGCTCAGCTAGTTTAGGATTTGCTTCTACTAACATTTCCCACTTCTCTTTACCAGAATATAATCTCTTAGTTTGGCTTTTTTCTTCGCGTTCTGCCATGGCACTATCTACTTCGATTGTTGCTATGACATTCTCCTCCCTAAAAGACATCCTTATCCTTTCATCCAATTTCAAGTCATGGCGAAGTGCTTCTCTGGACATAGCAGAACCTACCTTTATTGCAATGTTTTGTTGAGTGACAGTAATTTCTGCTTGAGACATAAACATCCGCAATGAATTGGACTTTTGTTCAGCTATTAATTGATTCCAAAAAATCAAAAAACTCTCTTGTTTTAATTCAAGCAAATTTTCCTTTTTTTGCTTTTCTTCTATTTGAATTTTTTCTTTGATTTTATTTAAATCCAAGAGTTTTGGAATAGCAGTAACAGGCGATTGTTTAGATTGAGATGGTGATTGTGAATTGACATTTGGTGGCATTTCTTCAGAAGTATTTGACTTAACGATATCATTGTTTTTCTTACTTTCTGCTTGAACTAAATTTTCTTTGTCATCAGATTTGGGTGATTCTCCTACTGGCTTAATGTCAGCATTGACTATGTTCAGTTCAGGATTTTTTTTTTCATCATTGGTCTCATTGACCAATCCTGCTGAAGTTGTTTTTCTTCTATTTAGAAAACATAATTTTCCCAATAAGACTTCAATATGTAGCCTCCTGTTTTTTGCTCTAATCAAGTTAACTTCAGCTTCATTCAACATATCAAGTGCAGTCATCATGAATCCAAGACCAACAGCATTTGCCTGCTCTAAATATTTTTGTTTCCATCCATCAGATCCCTCATAAAGCTGTTGCATTTGAGGATGTTTGGAGACTAATAAATTGCGCAAATGCGATCCCATTCCTTCCAAAAATATTTCAGGGTCAAATCCTGATGAAAGTACCTGATCATATAATAAGAAAGCAGATTGAATATCTTCTTTTAGAAATGCATCAATAAATTTAAAATAATAATCTTGATCTAATACATTGAGATTTATTACAGCATCTTCATAGCTTAACGTTGCACCAGAATAGCTGGTGATTCTATCAAATATAGACAAAGCATCTCTCATCCCACCATCTGCTTTTTGAGCTATGAGATATAAGGCATCATTGTCTGCTTTTATTTTTTCTTGTGCAGCAATCTTCTCCAAATTGGCAACGATATCTTTTTCCTTAATTCTTTTAAAATCATAAACTTGACATCGACTTAAAATTGTAGGTAAGATTTTATGTTTTTCAGTAGTAGCAAGAATAAATTTTGCAAAGGGTGGCGGTTCTTCCAAAGTCTTCAGAAAAGCATTAAAAGCGGCAGAAGACAACATATGAACCTCGTCTATGATATAGATCTTATATTTTCCATACTGAGGTTGATATCTTACCTGCTCAACCAAATTCCGGATATGTTCTACACCATTGTTGGATGCAGCATCCAGCTCAAAAATATTAAATGAGGCATTTTCTTGAAATGCGACACACATCTCACAAGTATTACATGGTTCCCACTCTGCAGTGGGGTTTGAACAATTCAGTACTCGAGCTAAAATACGTGCACAAGTCGTTTTTCCAACGCCTCTTGGACCTGTAAACAAAAAAGCGTGAGCTACCTGTCCTTGCTGCAATGCACTTTTAAGTGTATTGGTTACATGGTCTTGACCTGCTACATCTATCCAACGCAGCGGTCTATATTTCCTAGCCGATACTAAAAAATTCTCCATTTATTTGAGTGCAAAACTAGTTAAAAATTTACAGAAATTTGAATTTAATAGACGACTAGATCAATATTTTGAATTTGATACATGAGCCAATAAACTCTAGTCAAAAAAAAATGTATTTTTCATACTATATTTGTATTAAAATTCAAAAAATGTACAGTAGAATTTTATTTGCAGCTTTAATCTTAACAATGAGTTGCGACTCACAACCAAAAGTAATCGTAGCAGATGAAAAGAGTTCTAATGCTAGTCAAAGTGTTGCTCCAGATATTCAAAAGCAAGAAAATGAAGAAATGTCTGATGATCTACATCAAGTAAAAGCAATTGAAATTCTGAATACTGATAAGTATACCTATGTCAATGTTAGCGAAAAAAATGAAAAGTTTTGGATTGCTGTGTCAAAGCAGAAAATTATAGAAGGGCATACCTATTATTTTAGAGGAGGACTTAAAAAATCAAATTTTTATAGTAAGGAATTTGACAGAACTTTTGATGTGGTTTATTTAGTTTCCAGCATTATTGATTCAGAGGCTCATCCTGGTGGTTCTTTAGAAAATAGTGTTATTAATGAAAATACAACAATAGTGGAAAGTAAAGCAAAATCAAACGAACAAAAAATAGAAGGTGTTATAGAAATTAAAGATATACTAAAAAATGCTAACAAATTTAAAGATAAGAAAATCATAGTTTCTGGAGTCTGTGTAAAAGCCAATTATCAAATCATGAACAGAAACTGGTATCACATACAAGACAATAATAAAAATGACTTAACGATTACTTCAAGTGACCAAATTAAAGTGGGAGATAATGTTGCCTTTGAAGGCATAGTTGCTGTGGATAAAGACTTCGGAGCTGGATATCGCTATAAAGTAATCGTTGAAGATTCGAAAATCAAAAAATAAGATTAGCTATTAATTTACTATCTCAATAAACTGACGTCTCCTTTTTTCTGCAATCCTTTTAGCACATTACCTGGTCCAAAATCGAGATCATATTTTAAGATGTAAATAAAGGTCTCTGAATTTAAAATTTGATCTTTATATCTACCATTCCAGCCTTTTGCCGGGTCTGAAGTTTCGAAGACTTTTTGTCCCCATCTATTGAAAATTAACAATTCATAATTGGCATATTCTGCAGAACATTTTTTCACTGGCATAAACACATTATTGATATCATCACCATTTTCTGGAGTGAATATATTCGGTACTTCGATGCAATCGTTACATTCCATGCTGTCAATGATTAAATTGACACAAGTTTTCTTATCTAATGAAATGATATTATGATCGCCTACTCCATACTTTTGTCCATTATAATCTAAAGAGAAACCTGAACAAATAGTGTCTCTTACCAATGTAAATGCAATTCCTTCTAGATTTAACATGATCAGTGTACCACAATCTCCTAGACTTACATCTAGAACTGGATAAATCCCCGGCACTTTATAAGAGATCCCCTTTTCTGTATATTCTGTACCTATGCATTGACTTATATTTTTTTCAATGCTTGGAATAGTTTTGGCAATCAAATTTAACTTTGTTAAAGATCCACATTCTCCTTGTGTAGAATCCAATATCTCATAATTTCCTGGCACGAGATACTCTTTTCCTTTAAAGGTATATTTCTTATCTTGGCATAAACTATCTGTGATACTAATAATATCTTGTGGCTTAATTTCGATAGTCTGTTCAAATACAGAACTAATACAGGCATAGCTGACAATCAATTTAACAGTGTAACTTCCTTCTTTAGGGAAAGTATATTCTAAATCCCCTTTCTTCATGATCGTTTCACCATTGAGGATCCATGTATGTTCGGCATTTGGAATATCTGTAGATGTATTTTTAAAAATTACTTTTACATTTGGGCAAGCTGATTTTGGTCCTGTAAATGTAGCTGCTAAGGTGGGCTTATCTTCACATACTATCTCGCGCAATAATGAAGAGTCCTTTGGACTAAATGGCATATCAATAATATTGCCACCAGTTTTTCTTTGATAAATAAAATCTTCTACAATAAAAGTTGGATCAAATGTCATAATTTCATTGGTCACCTCCTCTTCTGTACAACCATTCACTAATAATTTCTCATCAGTCTTTACTACCAATCCTTGGAATGCTCTACTTAAAGTCCACTCTGTAGAAAATCCTGCAATAAAATATCCTCCATATTTAGCTTTACAAATCCTAGGATACTGTGATCCAAAATGATTGTATATATATGCCTTGCGGATTGAGCCATCTTTTTCAAAAATAGTGCCCAACCATTTACCTGCACCTTGTGGACCAGGCACATTATGAGTAGTAAAAGATCCAGTCTCACTGACCACCGCATATGCACCATCTTCTAGTTCGATAATTCCCTCACCTAAAGCACCATTATCAGCTCCAACAATTGGATCATAGGCTTTTAAAAACTCTGGTTTCAGATCATTATCAAATTTAAACAACAATAAATCCGCTCTTGCTTGAAAATTGGCTTCAAGTATAGTAGTATACCCAGTAATGACCACTTTATCTTCAGATGTCACATCCAATGCATATCCATTGGTTGATTGATTCTCCTGTCCTATTGCAAGTGTATGAATTGGCTCACCAGCAGTGTCTGTTTTCATAATAAAACACATAAATGTACCTCGATTGATACAACGCCCAGATAAGAATAAATTTCCTTTAGAGTCTTGGTCTATTGTAAACGCTTCATCATAAGTCGTATTTGGATTTCCATAAGTCTTATTCCAAACTATATTTCCATTACCATCTATTTTTACGAGATATATATCAGCACCTTGACCTCTATCTGTACCATAAAAAGCAGTACTTCCTGCAATAATAAATCCACCATCATCAGTGGCTATCATATCTCTGCCAAACTCAGAATCAGTTCCTATCCTCTTCAACCATTTATAATTGCCATTTTTATCTAATCTCCCTACATGCATGGTTGATTTGAACCATGTCGGACTTTGATTAAAACAATAAACGATATCGCCATTGGATGCTTCAGTAATACCAAAATTTGTGTTTGTTCCAGAGCCTGAAAAACCTAAATTCTTTGACCACTCCATCTCACCCAAACAATTATACTTTGTCAATAATCCAAACATTTGTGCATTCGGAAAAGTATCCAATCCGAAACCAATAGTCGCATAACCTCCGTCGGAGAAGCTTTCCACACTATAAAAATTGGTTGCAGCATTTTTTCCAGAAGCTTGAAAAGGATAGTGATAATATAGTTTTTCAAATAATATTTCCTGCGCTAATATTTGATTTCCAGTAAAATATATAAAACATAAAAAAATAATATAAAAAATTGGTCTTCGCTTCATGAATAGAGAATTTGCTTTTCAGAAGCAAGGTACAAAATATTCATCATTCTGTATAGCTATCCCATGATTTCCATGTAATTTCGCGATATTATTTATTGATGAAGAAAACAATTATATTCAATCTTATATTGCTGATTTTTATAAATCTACTCATCAAACCAATTTATTTATTTGGCATAGATAGAAAAATTCAGTTATTGGTAGGTCAATCTGAATATGGATTTTATGTTGAATTATTGACATTTACATTGCTTTTTCAAGCGCTGAATGATCTCGGATTATACAATTATACATTGAGACATTACAGTCAGAATGAGAATTCAGACAAGGGATTTTTATCAAATCTTTTTGGAATCAAACTTATTTTTTCTTTTATTTATTTATTGATCATTAGAGTTATCACTTTTCTCAGCCATGATTATATTCATGCTTGGAAACTTATTCTTCATCTTGCTATCAATCAAATTTTAATTCAATTTATTCTATTCTTTCGATCCTTGATTGCAGGAGCAGGTTTCTATAAAACGGATAGCATACTCTCCAGCTTGGATCGCATGATTCTAATTTTAATTTCTATTGTTTTTTTATATCACCCACTGTTTCAAAAATATGTTACTATTGGCTTTTTTGTGAATCTTCAAACGATTTCTTTGATCACTTGCCTTATGATTGCTCTTGGTATTTATTTAAATAAAATTAATTCCACAATTAATATTCAATTCGATTGGAATAGTTCAAAGAAAATACTAGTAGCATGTTTACCATTCATTCTAATATTTTTCTTTAATATCGCTTATACAAAACAGGATGTCATTTGGATAGGAAGGTTATTAGAAAATGGTAATTTAGAAAATGGAATCTATGCGAGTTCAATGAGACTTTTTGATGCTAGTTCTATGATTTCATTATCATTTGGTGTCTTTGCACTAGCTATGTTTTCCAAATTTCATGAAGACAAAAAAATGATCACTGAAACACTAATCACTATGAGCAAAATACTATTATTAATAAGTATTGGTCTCGCTGTTTTTGTATTTTTTAATGCGAACTGGATCAATCAATTATTATACCATCAGAATTCAATTCAAATGGATCAAAATTTAAAAATAATTATGATTGGATTTATTCCAGCAAGTTATAGTTATTTATTTGGAGCATTGATGCAATCCATACATCGTGAAAATAAATTGGCAATCATCTATTTTGCAATGATGACCCTCAATGCAATATGCAATCTCATCTTCATTCCAAAATTGCATTCTTATGGTGCCTCAATTGCGCTACTAATCACACAAATTGTAGTAGTCGTCTTAATGGTCTATCATACTATTGATCGCTTGGATAATAAATTATTTTTAAAATTTATAGGCCAAAGTTTAAGCTTCATGTTGGTCAATATCACATTACATTATTTTATATATAATTATTTTACTGAACAGAGTGAGATTGTACATTTAATAATTTCAGCCATGATAACTTTAGTTCTTGGTGTAATATTTAAACTCATCGACCTCACAGAACTGAAGGAGCTATACAAAAAGAAAGAAATTAAATAATTGTCAATCTGTTAATTATACATTACATAAATAAAAATATAATCTGAAATTTGTCATATTCTTTTTTGACATTATATTTGCAGCCCAATTGTTACGGGAGATTAGCTCAGCTGGTTCAGAGCATCTGCCTTACAAGCAGAGGGTCACTGGTTCGAACCCAGTATCTCCCACTCAATAAAATCAAGGGTTTCAAGAAATTGAAGCCCTTTTTTTATTGTCTAGGTAAAACAATTTTCATTTAGCTTCTCTTAAATCCAATAGGAGTTCTTTCATTTTGTTCCATTTGTTGGTGGTCCTTTTGCAAAAGATAGTTTATAGCCTCATAAACATCTGTAAATTTTCCTTCGACTGCCTTTAGTCTTGCCGTCAATTCTGAATAACTAAGCGCATACTGTCTTATCATCACAAAAGTTCGAATTATTGCAATATTCACCTCAATTGCCTTTTGGCTATTAAGGACAAGCTCAACATGGCAACTCCTTGCTCAGTGAATGCATATGGCATATATCTTGTGCCTCCTCTTTTGTTTGAGGTTGCAAATTGTGACCTCAAACTTTCAAATTCCCCTTTAGTTATTTCAAACATAAAATCTTTAGGGAAGCGTTCAATATTTCGATTAACTGCTTGCTTTAAAGCTTTAGTTGGCACTTCATACATTTCAGCAAGACTAAAATCTAACATTACCTTTAATCCTCGAACTTCAAATATTTTGCTTTCTATTACTTGTAATTGCATGTGGTTTAAAACATTTTTATGTAAAAATAAAAAAAATAATTATAAATTAAAAGCTTTAAGGGTATAAGTTAAAAAAGCTAGTTTAACTTTAATATCTCAATTTCACTGCAGATTTAAGCTACAACATTAGCCCTTTTTTTGTGTTTAAAATAGCAGTGAATAAGAAATTATCTATCCATGACTTTTTAATAAATCTTCACAAAAAAACACCTCTTATTCAAGCTAAGGCTTTTTAATTTACATTTTTCAGAATTTTAAACCATATTTGTGAAATGAATACAAGTTATTTTGACGAAATCATAGAGAGTGCGGAGTTTATAAAAGAAAGAGCGAATTTCAATCCAGAGATTGCAATCATACTAGGTACAGGATTGGGTAACATGGCCCAAAAATTAGAAATCCGAAAAGAAATTTCATTTAAAGTGATTCCACATTTTGTACCGACAACTGTAGAAAGTCACAGTGGAAAAATTATTTTTGCAAATTGGCATGGCAAAGAAGTGGTCTTACTTTCAGGTAGACTACATTATTATGAGGGTTACTCTCCACAACAAATTACTTTTCCAGTTCGAGTATTGAAAGAACTAGGCGTAAAAAAATTATTGCTCACCAATGCAAGTGGTACAGTTAATCCCAAATACAAATCTGGTGATATCGTCTTTATAAATGACCATATCAACTTTCATCCAGAGAATCCATTGCGCGGTTTATATGATCCTAGACTTGGTGATCGTTTTCCAGATATGTCAGATGTTTATAGTAAAGAATTATTGCAGATGGCGAATCAATGTTGCACCAATTTGTATCTCAATTTTAATACAGGTGTTTACTTCGGACTTCAAGGACCAAGTTTAGAGACACCAGCTGAATATCGGATGATTAGTCTATTAGGTGCTGATATAGTAGGCATGTCTACAGTGCCAGAAGTCATAGTTGCACACAATTGTAATATGCAGATACTGGCTGCTTCAATAGTATCAAATTCTTCTCCTGAAACAGGACAGCAAGAAAAAACAACCATTCAATCTGTCATACAAGTCATAGAGAATTCTTCACAAAAATTATTTCAAATATTTGATCTTTTAATTCAAAAAATATGAGCAACTGGATTGAAAAATACGCCGATCTTCTTGTCAACTATTGTCTTTACTTAACTGAAGGTCAAAAAGTTTATTTGCGCACTACAAGCCTTGCTGAGCCCTTAGTTCAAGCATTTTATCAAGAGGCTGTAAAAAAAGGCGCATTGGTCGATATAGAATTAAGTTTTGAAAATCAAGAGGAAATATTACAACATTATGGAAGTGAATTACAGTTGAAACATACCAATAAAAATAGCCTCGAATTGATCAAAACTTGCGATGCATATTTATTAATTAGAGCTCCATTTTTGCCTAATAAAAATCTTACCACCACCAAAGAAAAAAATGAACTTCGAGTTGCTGCCAATGCCGAATTTCAAAAAATATATTTTGAACGATTGGGCAACAAAAGTTTAAAACGAAGTCTATGTCAATTTCCAACACAGTTTTCTGCTAATCAAGCTGGGATGTCACTTGATGAATATACAGAATTTGTCAAAGATGCTTGTTTTTTAAACACAGAAGATCCCGCTTCAAGTTGGATAAACATTGGATCCTATCAACAAAAAATTGTTGATCATCTAAATCAGGTAAAACACATGAGTTATGTTCATCCAAAATTTAAAATTGAATTCAATGTAAATGGACGTACTTGGATTAATTCAGATGGAAAATCGAATATGCCATCGGGTGAAGTATTCACGAGTCCTATAGAAGATAGTGTAGAAGGTGAGATTTATTTTGACATGCCTAGTTTTCAATTGGGAAGAGATGTCAGTGGGATTACACTTCAAGTAAAATCAGGAGAGATTATATCTTATCATGCCGAAGTGGGCAATGAAGTATTGGACGAAGTTTTTGCTATTCCAGGAGCGAGGAGATTTGGAGAAGTGGCGATAGGTACGAATATGAACATTCAACGTGCTACGAAAAATATTCTTTTCGATGAAAAAATTGGTGGAACTGTCCATATGGCCATTGGACAATCTTATCTCCAATGTGGTGGGAAAAATGAATCAGCGATTCATTGGGATCTCATCACCAATATGAGAAATGGTGGAGAAATATATGCAGATGGAAAATGTATTTACAAAAATGGAAATTTTTTAATATAAAATCTAAAAAAATGAAAACTGCAACAGTAAAATATTTGGGAAATCTGCGAACAGAAGCACAACACCTCAAAAGTGGAAATAAAATCATCACTGATGCACCGACAGACAATCATGGCAAAGGTGAAGCATTTTCTCCAACTGATCTTGCCTCTACTGCTTTGGCTTCGTGCATGATCACAGTAATGGGAATCGCAGCACAAACTCATGATAT
>Ga0138256_10002567_pt1 | contig 19468 bp, 17 predicted proteins | sample KNB2016incub_MG_FD_105486 | JGI IMG/M metagenome (GOLD analysis project Ga0138256, IMG submission 105486) | Active sludge microbial communities from wastewater in Klosterneuburg, Austria - KNB2014incub_MG | ecosystem: Engineered > WWTP > Activated sludge > Unclassified | place: Austria... | reverse complement strand
TAATCGGAAAATGAGTAACCGGTCTCATGTCGACGAAGCAAGCTTCCAGAAATGCTTGCTTCAAATTCATGCTAGTCGGTTTGCCGCAAAACCATCAACAAATATTTGGCCCGGTGCGGCCACCAGAGCGGCCATACGTCCAATATATGGCTGCTGGCGAAGGAGCGCTACTCATACTGCGGAATTGGTCTTTGGTCATTGCAACGAATCAGAATGTTCCGTGTCTCAAATGCCCCGGAGTTTAGGTCTGTGCTTCCTTTAGCGATTGAACGGCCGGTTGACCTCCCCTCGCGGGTCACTGTTTCAAAACCGTTAGCACCGCATAACTCGGTCGCCTTATCAAAACAGGTTTCGATACTGAGTTCCCTGCCATCGCAAGTAATCGTGTGACCCATCGATCCGTCATACAGATGAATATCGTTAACTCTGACACATCCGAACAGCAACGAAGTTGCAACAAGGCAGAGCAGCAGCATAGTCGAACGCATAGGAATCCCTGTATTTTGAACGAGAGGAAGACGGGATTGTTACATCGAACGCATGCAACGAATCAAGCAACCGCTTCGTACATTCGTCACGAAAGTTCGGTTAGCAGCCAGACGTAGCCGGGAAGATTGCCGAGCGCTTTGGCCGAGCAACGGTCCGACGACCAACAGAACTGGGTGACGGCTTCCTGATCTGATACCAGCCGTTCAAAAAACCAGCTATCCGACGGCAGTTCGGCCAATCCGCTCATACAGTATCCGTCGAATGAGTGTCTGCTCTCCAGCAGTCAACTGACGCTGGTACCCCCCCGCACGATGCACAGCGCTGCCGGGAGCGCACGATTGAACTTGGCCGCGCCATAACTCTCTATGCAATAAGGGAGTGGTATCAGAGAAAAGCCAGAGGCGTGGAGGTGGGAGGTTTTATGAGCGAGCTGTTCGACAATCCGCTGGGAACCGATGGTTTCGAGTTCGTCGAATTCGTCAGCCCGATCGCCGACAGCCTCGCCGAACTTTTCGGGAGGCTCGGCTTTGTCGAGGCCGGTCGCCACCGGCACAAGGACGTCAGCCACTACCGCCAGGGCGACATCAATTTCATCCTGAACCGCGAGCCGGGCGGACAGGCGGAAAGTTTCGCCGCCCGCCATGGGCCTTCGGCCAACGCCATGGCCTTCCGCGTCAGGGATGCCGCCCTCGCCTATCAGGAAGCATTGCGGCGCGGCGCCACACCGGTCGAACAGCCGGTCGGTGCGATGGAGCTGAAGATTCCCGCGATCCAGGGGATTGATGGTCTGGTCATCTATCTGGTCGATCGCTACGGCGCGCAGACTATCTACGATGTCGATTTCGAACCGCTGGCGCAGCGCGGCGACGCGAGTGGCGGCGTCGGCCTGCGCTACCTCGACCACCTGACGCACAACCTGCAGCGCGGCCACATGAAGCAATGGGCGGCATTCTACGAACAGGTTTTCAACTTCCGCGAAATCCGCTATTTCGACATCGAGGGCAAGCTGACCGGCCTGATCAGTCGCGCCATGACGAGCCCCTGCGGCAAGATCCGCATTCCGCTTAACGAAAGCCGCGACGACAGATCGCAGATTGAGGAATTCATTGCCCGCTATCACGGTGAGGGCATTCAGCACATCGCCCTCGGCAGCGATGACATCTACGCCACCGTCGAGGCGCTGCGCGCCCGCGGCATCGCCTTCCAGGAAACACCGGACACCTATTACGAAGCGCTCGTCGAGCGCCTGCCTGAGCATGGCGAAGACCTTGCGCGGCTGCGCGCCGACGGCATCCTGCTCGACGGCGCGCCGAGCGAGGGCCAAGGGCTGCTGCTGCAGATATTCACGCGCGAAGCAATCGGCCCGATCTTCTTCGAAATCATTCAGCGCAAGGGCAACGAAGGTTTCGGCGAAGGCAACTTCCGCGCCCTGTTCGAGTCGATTGAACTCGACCAGATCCGGCGCGGTGTACTGCAGAAAAATCAGGAAAAGCAGCCATGAAGCGCCACTGGATTTCCTTCCCGCACAGCGCCGGCAGCGCGTCGCGCCAGGCCCACGCCGACCTGCCGCCATGCACCTACGAGCGCGAGATCGGCCGCGAGGGGTTTTTCGGCCCCGCCACACACATGCACCATACCCACCCACCGACCGGCTGGAGCAGTTTCGAAGGCCCCTTGCGCCCCCGCGCCTTCAACCTCGCCGGCCTTGAGGCTGCCGGCACCAGCCCGTGGAACGCGCTGCCGGTGCTCGCCAACGCGCAGGTGAAAATCCGCTTCTGGCGGCTCGATGGCGCGATGCCGGCGCTGGCCCGCAACGCCGACGGCGACGATCTTCTGTTCGTGCATGCCGGCAGCGGCGAGTTGTATTGTGACTATGGCCACCTGGGCTATCGCAGCGGCGACTACCTGCTGCTGCCGCGCGGCACCATGTGGCGGCTCGAACCGGCGGCGCCCAGCGCCTTCCTGCTGATCGAGGCCAGCGCAGGCGCCTACAGCCTGCCGGACAAGGGCATCGTCGGCGCGCACGCGATTTTCGATCCGGCCATGCTCGACGTGCCGGCGCTCGACGACACTTTCCGCGCCCAGCAGAGCGAAGAACCCTGGCGCGTCGAGATCAAGCGCGCCGGCGCTGTCTCGGTCGCCAGTTTTCCCTACAACCCGCTCGACGCGGTCGGCTGGCACGGCGACTTGGCGCCTGTACGCCTCAACATCGACGACATCCGCCCGCTGATGAGCCCGCGCTACCACCTGCCGCCTTCGGCTCATGCCACTTTCGTCGCCGAACGCTTCGTTGTCTGCAGCTTCGTGCCGCGTCCGTTCGAAAGTGACCCGCGGGCGCTCAAGGTACCTTTTTTCCACAGCAACGACGACTACGACGAGGTGATTTTCTATCACGCCGGCAACTTCTTCAGCCGCGACAACATCGCCCCGGGCATGCTCACCTTCCACCCCAGCGGCTTCACCCACGGCCCGCACCCGAAGGCCCTGCAGAACGCCTTCACGCCGAAGACGGCGGGTACCGACGAATACGCGGTGATGATCGATGCGCGCGACCCGCTCGACGTCGCCCCGGCCGTATTGCCGGTCGAGTGGCCGCACTATGTGGATAGCTGGAAGGTGGCGGCAAAATGAAACTGGCCTCCCTCAAAGGTGGACGCGATGGGCAGTTGCACGTGGTGTCGCGCGACCTGCGGCGCTGCGTCGCGGCCGGCGCCGTGGCGCCGACCCTGCAGCGGGCGCTCGACGAGTGGCGCCTTTGCGCGCCGCAGTTGCGGGAACTTGCCGCTGCGCTTGAGCGCGGCCCGTTGCCCGGCGAGCGCCCCTTCGACCCCGGCCTATGCGCCGCGCCCTTGCCGCGCGCCTTCCAGTGGGCCGACGGTTCGGCCTACGTCAGCCACGTCGAACTGGTGCGCAAGGCGCGCGGTGCCGAAATGCCCGAGAGCTTCTGGCATGAGCCACTGCTCTACCAGGGCGGCTCGGATACCCTGCTCGGTTCGTGCGATCCGATCGCTGCGGTCGACGAAGCCTGGGGCATAGATTTCGAAGCCGAAATCGCGGTAGTCACCGACGATGTCGCGATGGGCATCGCACCCGCCCGGGCAGGAAGCCATATCGTGCTCCTGATGCTGGTCAATGACGTGTCGCTGCGCAACCTGATCCCGGCCGAACTGGCCAAGGGCTTCGGCTTCTTCCAGTCGAAGCCGCCGACCGCCTTCTCGCCGGTTGCCGTGACGCCTGACGAACTGGGGGATGACTGGGATGGCGCCCGGCTGCACCGGCCGCTACACAGCCGCCTGAATGGTGAGCTGTTCGGCTGGCCGGACGCCGGCACCGACATGACCTTCGGCTTTCCCGAGCTGATCGCCCACGCCGCGCGCACCCGCCCCCTCGGCGCCGGCAGCATCATCGGATCGGGCACCGTCGCCAATCGCGACCCGGCGCTCGGTTCGTCATGCATCGCCGAACGCCGCATGCGGCAGCTGCTCGCCGGGGCCACCGCACAGACGCCCTACCTGCGCTGTGGCGACCGGGTGCGCATCGAGATGCTCGGTGCCGACGGCGCCTCAATCTTCGGCGCCATCGAGCAAACCGTCGAGTCGCCGCGATGAAGCTCTACAGCTACTGGCGCTCGTCGGCGTCGTATCGCGTGCGTATCGCCCTGAACTTCAAGGAACTGTCCTACGAAACGCTGGGCGTGGATCTGCGCCCGCCGGTCAGTGCCCAGCACAGCCCGGCCTACGCTGCGCTCAATCCGCAGCAGATGGTTCCCACGCTGATCGACGGCGAGACGGTGATCGGCCAGTCGCTGGCCATCGTCGAATACCTCGACGAACGTTACCCGCAGCCTCCCCTGCTGCCGCCCGGCGCCAGCGCGCGCGCGCGTGCCCGACAGATCGCGCAGGCAATCAGCGCCGACCTCCATCCGCTCAACAATCTGCGCGTCATGCACTATCTGGAAAACGAACTCGGCACCGATCAAGCGGCGCGCCGGGCGTGGTATCACCACTGGCTGAAACTCGGACTCGACGCCTGCGAATGCCTGGTTGATGAACGCGGGCCGTATGCTTTGGGGGAGACGGTCGGCCTGGCTGACCTGTGCATCGTTCCGCAACTCTACAACGCCCGGCGCTACGCTTTCGCCCTCGATGCCTATCCGCGGCTGTGCGGAATCGACGCGGCCTGCGCTGATCTCGAGGCTTTCGCGCGCAGCCGGCCCGAACTACAGCCCGACGCGCCGGCGGGCGCCGGCGCAGAATAGACGCGATCACCCGCGATAAGGGTATCGGCTTCGATGTCAGGCAGTGACTGCAGGCTTTCATAGAGCGGGCGAAAGTCCTGCGCCATGGCGTTGAACAGCGCCTCGAAATCCGGCAGCACGAAATAAGTTTTCTGGAAGGCGTCGATCATGTAGCGCGTCCGCATCACCCGCTTTAAGTCGAACCAGACGCGATGGGGAAGCGGACTCTCCAGTGAATAATGCGTCTCGGTATTCGACGAGAGCATGCCGGCACCGTAAGCCTTGAGCCCGCCTGGCGTATCGATCAGGCCGAACTCGACCATATACCAGTAGAGCCGTGCGAGGCGCGGCAGGGTATGTGCCTGCATGGCTTCGAGCCCCTTGGCGCCGTAGGCCGCGAGGTAATCGGCGAACACCGGATGGAGCAGCAGTGGCACATGGCCGAAGAAATCGTGGAAGAGGTCAGGCTCGACCAGGTAATCCATTTCCTCCGGCCGCCGCAACCAGACGCTGACCGGGAAACGCCGCGCGGCGAGATGCGCGAAGAAGGCATCGTCGGGAATGAAGCCCGGAACGCCGACCAAGCGCCAGCCCGTCCGCCGCGCGATGAAGTCACTGATGCGCGAAAGCTCGGGAATCCCGGCACTGCCGCCCAAGGCGTCGACGCCCTGGATGAATTCGGCGCAGGCATGCGAGCGGACCATCATGCTCTGGCGCGCCATTAACTTGCCCCATACCGCGCGGTCGGTCGCGCTGTAGCCGGCCATGTCCTGATCCACCGTGAAATCGGCCCGCGCCCTGGAATAGTCGCCGCGCAAACCGCTGTTCGACTGTGCACCCAGCATCGCTGTCTCCTTTATCAACAGCCCTTCTCGTTGATTAGGATCGTCGGCTCCGGCGATCGTTCCCCGCCGTAGTAATAGTGGCAGGCCTGAGCCAGAGCTGGTTCGGATGGCGAATAATCAGCCGTCCCTGACGCGAAACCACCCGGCAATGCTGCGCCGTTTGTTGTGTGCCATGAAGACGTCGTGTGGAAACGATTCGCTGAGAAAGATCATCATGGTGGCGAAGTTCGGGCTAACCGTCGCGATGGCCGTTTCACCACTTGGCTCAAACAAGCGCAACTCCCCGCCATTCCCGGTTTACCAATCCTCATTCAGGTAAAAAACCGTTAAAAGGATCCTGTTTCTGGCCACTTGCAAGACGTCAGAGTGCTTGGCGTAGCCAGTGCCGGCACCATAGATGGCGTAGTGGCATTCAAAATCAAACAAGCCGAGAAAGAGTGCGGAGTTCAGGCCAAAGCGCAGCGCTTCCATCCAGGCCAGGTGAGGTGATCGGTGCTGTTGGTGTCGTCGAGCCAGCTGATCAGATAGCCGCGAAGCGGGCTCAGGTGTTTTTTGGCTGAGCCTCGGCCAATTTGCGCAGCCTTGAACCTGAAGGAGTCATCATCCTGGCAGCGCGTAAAAAATAAGTCAGATAATGCTTTTTGCCGCGGGTCGTCTAAAACGATGTAGCCAACCCGCGTTAAATGTTCGGCCATTTCGTCAATATTCATTGAGCCGGCAAATCAGCGTTACCGCTTGCCGTATCCCGAATTGCCTCAAGGTCGAAGTGGCAAGGTGCCAGTAGCTGATTCGCCAGATGTTCGGGGTCATTCGATTTCATGTGTTCGGCAAAGGCAGCCAGCAGTGCATCGTTGGCCACCGCTAGCGTATCGATCAACGCCTTGGCCGCTGCACGTGGACTTGGCCCGCCCACGATGTAGGTCGGACTGTCCTTGTAGTGCGACAGGAGTTCTGCACGATATGCCAAGTAAAGCGGGCTGCTGCGGGTGAACTCGACCTCGGCCTGCCTGGCTGCAATCTTGGCATCCATTTCGGCGTCACTTTCCCGGTAATGCGCCTGCTCGGCCTCGCTCCAGTGCGGCTTGTCGCCATGCGTGATGCGCAAGGTGGCGAAAGTGCCTTGGAGGACGATCTGCGAATGCGTGCCGGCATCGCGGAAAACATGAACCAGATCCTTGCCGTGACCTTCCTTGCCGACATAGCGAATGCTTGCCGTGATCCGTCGTGGATTAAAGCGGAACTGGCGGGCGCAGGCGGCACGCAGCAGATCGAAGAGCTCATTAGTTTTTGCAGCATTGCTCATGAGGCTGTCCTTTCACTCAGGTTTTGTCGCTGCGAATGCAACAACAGCCAAATGGCTGCCAAGAGCATACGCCACTCAGGTCACATATTGGATTTGGTGGCGCAGTTCGTGCTCTACACCAGCAGTTGCCGCAAGGCATGGTGAAGACCAAACGGAATATTGCAGATACCAATGCATGCCTGCAACCAAGTTTGCAACCTGCTGTTCCATACAAACTAAAACCCACAACCATTTCCGGAAACCCCATTTTGCTGAGGAAATGCGCAGATGCTTTGGCAATGGGAGTCGTTGAAAATACCGATAAATAAGCTGGACTTTCCATCGCAAAAGAGTACTCTTAAATCAAGTTCTGGCTAGTTGCAGGTTCGGTCAGAGCGGTGTTTTTATTCGGTAACTGGAGGTTCTATGGTTGATAGTCCACCGCAGTTTCTTGAGAAGGCTGAGTAGCACCCAAACGGCAAATAGCCGAACTCCGAGGCCATGAGTGCCAAGGTCGAAGATTGACGAAGCCCATGTTAAAACACATGGGCTTCATGCTTTGTAACTGCCTTGGCAAGAGCAATTCCAGTTATCAAAATATCAAAAGATGCCCATTTCAAGCCCTGCGGCCATTGTGGCACCAAGCTCTTTGCACAAATCACGTTCAGGCATACCAATATGTTTTTGGGTAAGAATTTCGGCCGTGCTTTGGGCATGGGTGCAAATAATTGTGGGTGAGGCAATCGGCTTCAATCGCCACCCCGTAGCGATGCGCTCGATTTGGCGAGCAGCATTTTGACCGTCGCTACCTGCACAGACCAATGCTGCATAGGGTCTTCCGTTGATCTTCTCCAGAACCTGGTAATAGGTCCGATCAAAGAAGTCTTTCATCAGCCCTGATATTGCTGCGAGGTATTCTGGGGTGACGAAAAAATATCCGTCCGCAGCCAGCACATCATCGGCTTCCACTTCTGGCGCATGAAGAAGCCTTACCTTAATTGAACTCTCGGTAGCGGCACCGGCTTCAGCTGCCTGGGCCATCTGTAGCGCTCCGCCAGTCATCGAGTGATAAACAATCAGCAAGGTCTTCATGGACTCCATCAATCACAGGAGGTTATGAAGGAACTGTAGCCAACGATGCTCGTTCGCGCCAAGGGTGCTGGAGTTTTTGTAATGAGATGGTCGCCCCTTCCCAAAATGGCATCCGAGTGCCAATGTAAAAGGATCCGACTTTGGCAATTTCCTTCCGGGCAAATGATTCCGTAGGCAAAATGAGGGCACGGATATTAATTCATCTACGGACTCAGGCGATCCGTCTGACAACCGTTTTAGATCTCACCAGGGAATCGAAGGAAAGCAATGACACCGCTGCTTGAGGACTTGGGGCTCATTACCACGAATACGCTCGAATACTACAACGTACGCGCCGCCGAGTTCTGGGAAGGCACGCGCGACCACGATGTGAAGCAGAACATTGAGGCGCTGCTGCGGCACATCCGCAGGGCACCACCATGGCGCATACTCGATCTTGGATGCGGCCCCGGGCGTGATCTGGTGGCCTTTCGCGCATTAGGGCACGAGCCTGTCGGTCTCGATGGCTCCCCGCAGCTGGCCGCCATGGCCCGCGAGCACAGCGGCTGCGAAGTGTGGGAGCAAGATTTCCTTGCCCTGAAACTTCCCGCCGGCCACTTCGCCGGCATCTTCGCCAATGCCTCGCTCTTCCATGTGCCACGCCAAGAACTTCCACGGGTGCTGAGCGAGTTGCATGCAGCGCTCCAACCCGATGGTGTTCTATTTACCTCGAACCCTCGCGGGAATAACGAAGAGGGCTGGAATCGCGGGCGGTACGGGGTCTATCACGAGCTCCAATCATGGCGCGCGTTTCTCGAGTCGGCAGCATTCCTGGAACTGGAGCACTACTACCGTCCAGCCGGGCTTCCTTTTGCGCAACAGCCTTGGCTTGCCAGCGTATGGCGGAAGCTATCCGACTAACTCCAACCTCCCGCTCCAGCGGGTGCGTTGACCGATCTGCTGCCTGACGGAAAATCCTTGCAACTGGCCATATGTCGCCAATGGACACCAAGGTAGCCTTGATTCAGCATCGAAGCCATCAACTCAGGTAATCCCCAAGCGTTTTTAAGCTGCCCCGTATTTTTCGCTGTGCGCCTTCACCGCCCGGACTCTTGCCAACAACAACCGGACCTTCACGGTATCGGACAGTTCCTCATCCGCCGGACCCGACGCCTTACCCACCTGGCTAAGGATGTAGGCATCCACCGCCTTCGTCCGCGCCATCAACAGCCGAAGCTTGACGTGATAGGGGAGATCGATGACGCCTTCATCGTCATCATCCACTTGATCTGGCGCCTTGGCGACTTTGGGCTGGCTAAAGGAACGGTGCAGATCCAGTTGATCGATACCGGTGTCTGCGTCCTCGTTATCCGATGCATTGACCCGCACCCGATCATCAGGTTTGGCACTCGTGCTGGCTAACGCAATTTGCTCGCGGGCCGACCGGGAGAGCATCGACTTCGCCCGTGCTACCTTTGCCGCTTTGACTTTTTTGGCCTGCCCATGCCCTGCGCCTTTGGGCGAATAGCGGGCTAGTTCAATGACCGCGGCCGGCATGGGCACCGGTGCGATGGTAACCAGAGCTTCGGCGTAGGGCTCTTGCGCCGTCACGTTTTCGGTCTGGACATCCGCTGTCGTCGGCTCCCAGGCATGCACGCCCATGGCCGCAAGGGAAGTCATAACAACGATTAGAAGCTTACGCACAAACATACCTATAACCCACTGATAATATTACTTAACGCATCAAACTGATTTTCGTTGTCACAACTTTGAAATTTTTACCTGGCATCCGGAATTTAGCTTGAAACCCGACATTCCCGCCGTAGAAGGCTTGCCTCGGATTGGGCGAGCGCCTAGAGTTTACGCGACCAGCCTGATGCAAACCAAGGCCCTTGGGCGCCCCCCTCCGGTTCCCGGCAAGGTAATTTTTTTGGGCCAGGTGGCTCAGATTAGTGGAGCAGACTTGCTTCGAAAGCGGCTTCGGCATGGTCCGCAAACCTGTACTGAGCAAATAAGCGCTGCAACTCAGCCGATTGCATGCCAGGGTTGGCGAGGAAGCTGATGCCGATCCGCTGCCCTTGTTTCACTAGCGTGGTGAATGCGTAATGCCATTCGCGCGCTTCTTCGAGGCGCTCAATCACTTCGCGCTCGTTGCTGATCGCGACGCCAGCCACTTTGAGCGACTGAATGAATAACGTGGATTCGGTGTTCGGGTTGCGGATCATGATGTCTTCCATAGGTTTTAAGTTGCTATGCCCACATAACGATCCGGTAGATGTTTGCGATGACAATCCTTCTGTAACGATGTGTAACGGCGAGCCCCCTGTTCAGCGTGCACGAAATTAATGCGATGGTCAGCCCGATCCCCACGCAGCGACTACGCTGAGCAGGGATTCTTTTTTGAATGCCATCATCATGAAAGCAGTGACGATCAAGCCGCTCTTAAGGAAGGCTTAAGCGAGTATCACTAGACTTGGTATCTGACGTTTTGTGAGCCAAGCCATGACCATTTTCCAGCGCCTCTCCGTGATTGTTCCGTTTGTCTTTTCCGGCCTGGCCGGCGCGGCGGAACCTATTGTTCTTCAAACCGCGCAAGCCAAGGCACTCGGCATTGAAACGATGCTGGTCGGTGAGGCTGGCGCAACACGACCCGGCACCCTGCCGGCGCGTGTGCTGGTGCCCAATGAACAGATGCGGGTAGTTGCCGCGCCGGTTGCCGGGATAGTTGAAATGCTGGCCGTGGCGCCCGGCTCATCGGTCAAAAAAGGCCAGGTCGTCGCCCATCTGGCCAGCCCGCAGGCGCTGGAGTTGCAGCGCGATGCCTTGCAGTCAGGTAGCCAGGCGGCCTTGCTGCAACAAAATCTCAAACGTGATGAGCAGCTTTTCAGCGAAGGCCTGATCGCCGAATCCCGCCTGCAAGGCAGCCGGGCTGCGGCCAGCCAGGCGAGTGCCATGGCCAGCGAACGTCGGCAGGCACTGGCGCTGGCGGGGGTGGCGCCAGGCAAATTAGGCGGTTTTTTAGCGTTGACCGCAGCAATCGATGGCGTAGTCCTGGAACAGGGTGTGCAACTCGGTCAGCGCGTCGAAGCGGCAACGCTGATCTACCGCATCGCCAAACTCTCGCCGCTCTGGCTGGAAATTCAGGCACCGGTCGATTTCGCCGAAACGCTCAAGGAAGGCATGGTGGTCAGGATTGCCCATAGCGAGATCGGCGGCAAACTGATCGGCATCGGCCGCGCCGTTGATGCCACCAGCCAGACCGTTTTGCTGCGTGCCCTGGTGAGCAAGGGCGCCGACAGCTTGCGCCCGGGACAGGTCATCGAAGTCGAAATTGCCGATGGCATTGCTCAGGATCGAGGCCAGCATCTGCCGGCGTCTGTACTGATCCGCAATGAGGGCAAACCGCTCGCCTTCGTGCAGACCAGGAGCACAGACCAGGAGCTTCGCTTTGAAGTGCGGCCGGTACGCGTCATCAGCCAGGGCGGCGACAGTGTGGTGATTGATGGCGTGAAGGCGGGCGAACGGGTGGCGGTTAAAGGCCTCTCCGGCCTCAAGGCCATGCTGACTGGCGTCGGAAAAGAATAATGCTCGCCGCCCTGATCCGTTTCTCGCTGACCCAGCGCCTGCTGGTTCTGGTGCTGACCGTCATGCTGATCGCCGCTGGGGTGCAGGCTTTCCTCGGTTTGCCGATCGATGCCTTTCCCGATGTTTCGACAACCCAGGTCAAGATCATCCTGAAAGCGCCAGGCATGACGCCGGAGGAAGTCGAAACCCGCCTCACCGTGCCGGTTGAACAGGAACTGCTCGGCATTCCGCACCAGCGTTTGCTGCGGTCAACGTCAAAATATGCCTTAACCGACATCACCATCGATTTCGAGGATGGCACCGATATTTACTGGGCGCGCCAGCAGGTCGGCGAACGCCTGACCACGGCCATGGGCAACCTGCCCCACGGCGTGACTGGCGGCATGGCGCCGATCACCACGCCGCTTGGCGAAATGTTCATGTTTACCATCGAGAGCGATTTGCCGCTGGCCGAAAAACGCGCCGTGCTCGACTGGGTGATCCGGCCGCAACTGCGCACAATTCCCGGCGTCGCGGATGTGAATAGCCTGGGCGGCGAGGTACGAACCTTTGAAGTCGTGCCAAATCCGCAAAGTCTGGCCGCTCGCGGTCTGACGCTGAAGGATTTGCAGGCTGTGCTGGAAACCAACAACCGCAACGATGGCGCCGGCCGCCTGACTGATGGCGAAGAAGCCTTGTTGGTGCGGGCTGAAGGGGCCATTGCTACGGTCGACGACGTAAAAGCCATTGTTTTGCAGGCCCATGATGGCAATGTGGTGCGGATTGCCGATATCGCCGAAGTCCGCCTCGGCGGCCTGACCCGCTACGGCGCAGTGACCAAGAACGGTCAGGGTGAAGCGGTGCAAGGTCTGGTGCTGGGCCTGCGCGGCGCCAATGCACAGTCCGTCGTCGCCGGCGTCAAGGCGCGGCTGGCCGAGATCGCCCCCACCCTGCCCCAAGGCATCACGATCGAAGCCTTCTACGACCGCAGCAATCTGGTCGAACGGGCGGTCGGCACCGTCGCGAAAGCACTGCTCGAAGCCATCGTACTGGTTGTCCTGCTGCTCCTCGCCTTCCTCGGCAACCTGCGTTCGGCGCTGGTGGTCGCGTTGATGCTGCCGCTCTCGGCGCTCGCCACTTTCATCCTGATGCGCATGGCCGGTCTCTCGGCCAATCTGATGAGCCTGGGCGGTCTGGCCATCGCCATCGGCATGCTGGTCGATGCGGCGGTGGTCGTTGTCGAGAACGTCGAAAGCCAGCTCGCCGAAGCGCCGGACAATCTGCCGACACTGCACTTGATTTTCCGCGCCGCCCGCGAAGTGGCGGCGCCGGTCACATCAGGCATCGTCATCATCGTTATCGTCTTCCTGCCGCTGCTCACCTTGCAAGGGCTGGAGGGCAAGATGTTCGGCCCGGTCGCGCTGACCATCATTTTTGCGTTGTCCGCCTCGCTGCTGCTCTCGCTGACCGTGGTCCCGGTGCTCGCCTCCTATCTGATCAAGCGCGGCGTGCATCACGAACCGTGGCTGGTCAGAAAACTGGCGGCGCTCTACGACCGCGTGCTGAACGCCGCCCTCGCCCACAGCCGCCGTTTCATCATCGGCGCCCTGATCACGCTGCTCGCTGCAGCCGGCGCCTTCCTGCTGCTCGGCAAGAGCTTCATGCCGACGATGGATGAAGGCGACCTGATCCTGCAACTGGAAAAACTGCCGTCGATTGGGCTGGAACAAACCATCGCCATCGACAGCCGCGTCCAGCAGGCGATTCTCGCCAAGGTGCCGGAGATCAAGGCCATCGTTGCCCGTGCCGGCTCGGACGAACTCGGCCTCGACCCGATGGGTCTCAACCAGACCGACACTTTCATGGTGCTGCAACCGCGCGACACCTGGCGCAAGCCCGACCCGGCCTGGCTGGCCGATCAACTGCGGGCGGTGATGGTCGATTTCCCCGGCATCGGCTACGCCTTCACCCAGCCGATCGACATGCGGGTTTCCGAAATGCTGACCGGCGTGCGCGGCGATCTGGCAATCAAAATTTATGGCACCGACCTGCCAACCTTGAACCGGCTGGCCGAAGAAGTCCTCACCAGCCTCAAGCAAGTGCCGGGTGCCGAGGATACCTTCACGCTGAAGAATGATGGCGTGCAATACCTGAAGGTTGCGGTCGACCGTCTGGCCGCCGGTCGTTTCGGCCTCAATGTCGACGATATCCAGAACGACCTGAAATCCCTGCTTGAAGGGCGCACCGTCGGCACCGTGATCGAGCAAGGCCGGCGCATTCCGCTGGTCCTGCGCGGCCCGGAAAGCCTGCGTACCTCCCCGGCCGATTTCGCAGCCTTGCGCCTGACGCTGCCGAACGGCAACAGTGTGCCGCTGGCCAGCGTCGCCAGGCTGGAGCGAATTGGCGGCCCGGTGAAGGTCGACCGCGAGAATGCCCAGCGTTACGTCGTCATCCAGTCCAATGTTCGCGACCGCGATCTGGTCGGTTTTGTCGAAGACGCCAAGGCAGCAGTGGCCCGCGACATCAAGCTGCCGTCCGGCTACCGCATCGCCTGGGGCGGCCAGTTCGAGAACCAGCAAAGGGCCGCGGCCCGCCTGATGATCGTCGTCCCGGTCGCCTTGCTGCTGATTTTCTTCCTGCTCTTTTCCACCTTCGGCTCGGTGCGGCAAGCCCTGCTCGTTCTTTCCAACATCCCGTTCGCGATGATCGGTGGCGTCTTCGGGCTATTGCTAGCCGGCGAATACCTCTCGGTCCCGGCCTCGGTCGGTTTCATCGCCCTGCTCGGCATCGCCGTGCTCAATGGCGTGGTGATGGTCACCTACTTCAATCAACTGCTGGCCCGCGGCATGGCGGTTGCCGAAGTCGTCGTCGAAGGCGCCAAACGCCGCCTGCGGCCAGTGCTGATGACCGCCAACATCGCTGCCTTCGGCCTGGTACCGATGCTTTTCGCCAGTGGCCCCGGTTCCGAAGTACAGCGTCCACTGGCGATCGTCGTCATCGGCGGCTTGCTGACTTCAACTGCACTGACGCTCGTCCTGCTCCCCATCCTGTTCCGCCGCTTTGGGGTCAAACGCACGGCGACATTTACCGAGGACCGCCATGGCTGATGTTCTGCTTTCGCTAACCCTGCCCAACGATATTGCCGAGCATGTCAAAGACCTGCTGCTCTCGCGGCCAGACCTCGTGCGCGGCTTCACTGCCACCCAGGCCGAAGGCCACGGCTCGGTCGTTCCGCTTGTAGCACCGAGCGAACTGGTCAGCGGCCATTCGCCACGCACGCAGATCCGCCTGCTTGGCCCGGAAGGAAACATGCGCGCCACACTGGCCCTGATCAAGGCCGAACTACCGAAAGCCAACATCGTTTTCTGGCTGGTGCCGGTCATCGAAATGGGGCGACTATGAAAACGCTGATTGCCATTTTTCTTGCTGGCGTTGGCAGCGCGGCGCTGGCCGCCGAACCCAACCCGAATCTGCCGCCGGATGAAGTTGTCGCCCGCGTCCTGCACGCCAATCCGTTGGTCAATGCCGCCTCCAGCCAGATAACTGTCGAGGAAGCCAATCGCCGCCGCCTCGAAGCCGGACATTACGAATGGAACGTCCGGCTTGGCGGGCAACAACGTAAAACCTATCCGACGAGTGCTCAGGATGAACGCTTCAACGAATGGAACGCTGCGCTTGAACGCCCCTGGCGCCTGCCAGGCAAGGCCTCGGCCGATGCCGAACTCGGTGCCGCCGGCGTCGCACTGGCCGAAACGGCACATGGCGATGCGCTGCACGAATCGAGTCGCGGCCTGCTGAAATCCTGGTTCGTCTGGCTCAAGGAAAATGCCGCTGCAGCGCAGTGGACCGCGCAAATTGCACTTCTGGAAAAGCAAAACAAAGCCGTGCAACGCCGCCAGCAACTGGGTGATGCAGCGAAACTGGAAGCCATCCAGAGCGAAGCAGCACTCGCTCAGGCCGAAGCCCAGCGCACCCAGGCCCAGATCCGCCTGCGTACCGCCGCCGAAGACTTACGGCGCCGCTTCCCCGGCCTGCCACTCAGCGAACCGGGCAGCATCGCCGAGCCTTTGCCGATTAGCGGCAGCGCAGCGAAATGGCTCGAAAAAATCCTGCAAGAAAGCCATGAACTGGGTATTGCTCGCGGCGAATCGCAACTCGCCCAGGCCACGGCTGGCCGGAGCAGCCGCGACCGTCTGCCCGACCCGACAATTGGCATGCATGTTTCGCGCGAGCGCGGCGGTGAAGAAAACGTCGTCGGCGCCTACATCAGCATCCCGCTACCCGGCGACGGCCGCCGTGCCACCTCGGATGCCTCGCTTGCTCGGGCCAGCGCCGCCAATTATCGCGAAGCTGCCACCCGGCAAAAAATCGAAGCCGAAGCCGCCACGCTCTACCAATCCGCCAACGCTGCCTTCCCCACCTGGCAAGCCAGCCGCAAAGCGGCCGAGCAATTGAACCGCGCCGCCGAGATGACAGCCCGCGCCTATCAACTCGGCGAAGGCAGCCTGAACGACCTGCTAACCGCCCGCCGCCTGGCCAACGAAGCTCAGCTCACGGCCCGTCTGCTCCAGCTGGAAGCGCTTGAGCTGGGCTACCGCCTGCGGCTCGACGCGCATCAACTGTGGGCGCTGGATTGAGCCGAACGCTAACCAGCCTTGCCCGCCGACCCGACGTGCTTGACTGGCAGCGTGATGCGAAAGGTGCTGCCCTTGCCGACTTCGCTGCGCACCTCAATCCGCCCGTTGTGTTTCTGGATGATTCCGTAGGACAGTGACAACCCCAGCCCGGTGCCTTTACCGACCGTTTTGGTCGTAAAGAAGGGATCGAAAATTTTCTGGCGAATATCTTCCGGGATACCCGAACCGGTATCGGAAAACTCCAGCCAAACCTTTTCACCTTCAAGACCCGAACGAATCGTGATTCGCCCGCGCTCCTCACCCATGGCATGCGCCGAATTGACCAGCAGGTTCATGAAAACCTGATTGAGCTGCGAAGGCAGGCATTCGACTTCGGGCAACTGGCCGTATTCCTTGACCACATCGGCCTTGTAGCGGATTTCATTGGCAACGATATTGGCCGTCGAATCGATCCCCTGATGCAGATTGACCCACTGCCAGTCCTGCGTACTGTCGACCCGCGAAAAGTCCTTGAGGTCCTGAACGATCCTCTTGACCCGCGAAATACCTTCTTTCGACTCCCCCATCAACAGCGGAATATCTTCCTTCAGGAAAGCGAGATCGACCTTCTGCCGCAACGCCTTCATGCCGGCCAGCATTGCCGGGTCATTGAAGCTGGATTCCGCCGACTCATAAGCATCGAGGATGGTGAACAGGCTAGCCAGGTAGCCTTCCAGCGTACCCATATTGGAAAAAACAAAGCCAATCGGGTTATTGATTTCGTGCGCCACACCAGCTGCCAACTGACCGATGGAAGCCAGTTTTTCGGACTGCACAAGTTGGTCCTTGGTCGCCGAAAGCTGCATCGTGCGCTCGGCAACGAGCTTTTCCAGATCGGCCTGATACAAACGTAACCTCTCCTCGGCCTTCTTGCGCTCGGTTACATCCTGCAAAGTTTCGATGGCACCGATAACCCGGCCCGCCGAATCGCGCAAGGGTGCCGCAGTAAAGAACAACCAACGGCCGTTTTCGCCGAATCCCGGAAAAAAACTCTCGGCCTCGAAGGCATCCGGAATCACAGAGGAACGGCGGAACATGCCTTTATAGAGCGTTTCAAGGTTCTCCAAGTCGGCACTGATAATAAGGTCGGCCATAATCGGCCGCTCGTCGGCATAGAACGCCGACCAGTGGCGCTTTGTCCCGATCATCTCTTCGGCTGAAACACCGGTAATCAAGGCACAGGCCTTGTTCCAGTGCATCACCTTGTGTTCGGCATTGATCACCAGGGTCGGTACCGGATCGCCATCGACAATTTGCGCCAGAAACAACTCCATATTTCGCTTGGTTTCGAGCGAACGCTTGCGCTCCGACTCAAAAAGACGCATTTGAGTCGACTTGACCGTTTCCAAAGCCACTTTCAGTTCGGCCTGTTCAAGCACCAGTTGCGCATTGGCCGCCTGCAAAGCCTCGGTACGTTCCTCGACGCGCTGCTCCAGGGTGCGATTCAGATCAAGCAGCGCCTGATTGCGCGAGGCGATCACCCGGTAGAGCGAACTCAGCGCATCGAGCAGACTGGCCGTCGCCGGGTCCGCCTTGTTGCTGCTTTCCAGCGCATAAGCCTCGGCCGGTGTCATTCCCTGGCGGATATTGCGAACCTGACGGGTCATGGCCTGATCAATGCCGAGGATGTGATAAGCCAGCCAGTTACTGAGAAAACGCAGCAGAAACTCCGTATCCTCGGCCCCCATGCTGACTTGCCGCATCGCCGACACCTGATTGGCGAATTCGCGATGGATTTTCTGATGCATGGTGACATGGCGCTCGTCGCAGCCGGCATCAATCATCAAACCTTCTTCGTGGCTGAAATGATTGACGGCATAGAGCACCAATTCTTCAAGAATGGATTGAACCGCCGCCGGGTCACTATTTTCACCAGCCTCCAGCGCCCCGACCAGATTGATGATCCGGACCAGTTCCTGATGCTCGGTATCGACCAGGTTTTCACCGGTTAGATAGCGATCGCTCCAGACAAATGTTTCCATGCCCTCTCCAACGCAAAATTTCAAACCTGCAACAGTCTGAACATCTTAGCGCCTCAAGCCTGTCGCCAAGTCGATCAGCCACGCAATTTGCTTCCATTTTGGCCGTTGACCGCAGCATTCATTTACCGGAACCGAAAGCCGGACCATCGTTAAATGCTTGGTTTTGTGCCACAAACCCTTAAACTCTCATCTTTACGCGGCGACAAAGCTGTCTGCCTTGCGTTTTTCTACCGCCACACCGCTGAGCCCCGCACGCTCCAGGTCGATTGGCACTCACTTAGCAAGTATTCAAAGGTTATTCGATGCACCCGATCCATGATTTTGATGTTCTCCTTTTACTCGCCACGGCGCTCTCTTCAAAGCGACGGCCGGCGCAACTTGTCGAGATCATCGCGGCAACCGATCTGATTCAACAGGCCACACCTGCCGAGCCGAAAATGATTGAGGCCTTCTCCCGGCTCGCCATCAACGGCTTGCTGATCGAGATTGATGGTGGTTTTGCGCTGACGCCGGATGCGCAGAAACTGGTCGAGCGCCTGCCGAAGAAGGCCGATGCCGCCGAACGCATGTTCATCGTTCGCGACAAACTCTCCGAATACAACGCCAAAGCGGTGCACGCGCCCATTGTTCTAAATGCGGAACAAGTTAAAGCCGCCATTGATGCGCACAAGCTGGCTGGAGAAAGCACGGCAAAAAACCTGCTGGTGCCGAAACCAAAGCCGCCCGAAGAAACCCATCGCCCCGGCCAGCGCCAGCGCAAACCGGCCCCGGCTCGCCGGCGCAAGGATTGAACCGCGTCGTGCCGATGACCGAGACTACCGCGGCTGAATTGCCGCCGAATTTGCCGCCTGAATCACAGGCTGAATCACCGCCCGGCAACAACGCCAGCGGCCAATCGTTCAGCGAACTGCCCCTGTCGCCAGCCATGCTGACCAACCTGACGCAGCTCGAATACCTGACGATGACGCCGATTCAGGCCGCCAGCCTGCCCATCGCGCTGGCCGGGCACGACCTGATCGCCCAGGCAAAAACCGGTAGCGGCAAGACAGCGGCCTTTGCGCTCACCCTGCTCACCAACCTCAACCCGCGCAGCTTTGCCATGCAGGCCATGGTGCTCTGCCCGACGCGCGAACTGGCCGATCAGGTCACGCAGGAAATCCGCCGTCTGGCGCGCTTTGAAGACAACATCAAGATCCTCTCCCTGGTTGGCGGCTCGACACTGCGCAACCAGGCGACCAGTCTGGAAAACGGCGTTCATATCGTCGTCGGTACGCCGGGCCGCATTATGGATCACATGGAACGCGGCTATCTCAAGCTCGACG
>Ga0138256_10002566_pt1 | contig 19471 bp, 16 predicted proteins | sample KNB2016incub_MG_FD_105486 | JGI IMG/M metagenome (GOLD analysis project Ga0138256, IMG submission 105486) | Active sludge microbial communities from wastewater in Klosterneuburg, Austria - KNB2014incub_MG | ecosystem: Engineered > WWTP > Activated sludge > Unclassified | place: Austria... | reverse complement strand
TGCCCTCGATCGGCGAGGGATAATAGGCGGGGGCCTCCGAGAACCCCAGCTCGCGGTAGAGTTTGACCGCGATCCGCATCGACGGGATGGTATCGAGCAGGATGCGACGATAGCCGAACAGGCGCGCCGCCTTGATCGCCGCCAGCGCGAGCTTGCGCCCCAGGCCGTGACCTCTGAAGGCGGGATCGACGTACAGCCGCTTCATCTCGCATACGCCGTCGGAAAAACGCCGAATGCCCACGCACCCCGCCGGCACGCCGCCAGCCTCGGCGAAGAACAGGCGACCATCGGCTTCGCCGTAGGCCCCGGGCAGATTCGCCACTTCGTCGGCGAAGCCCTGGAAACTCAGGTCCACGCCCAGCCATGCTGCATAGTTGCGAAAGAACTGGCGGACATGCTCCAGTTCGGTGGAATCTGATGCATTCAGCGCGCGCACACGAATACTCATCCGACAGCCCCCTCTGGCGTGAAAAACACATGCCCGGCCGCAACTGCGCGCGCCATCAGGACGCCCGCTCCCTCTTGCCGTGCATGGCCATGATGGTCTGCTGCATGATGGCGCACAAGGTCCAGTGTTCGTCCCGAATTGCGAACACCTCGGCCTTGGTGATGATCAACGTGCGGCCCGGCTTGACCACCTCGCCACGGGCGACCAGACGCTGGGCGTCGGCGGGTGCGACGAGGTTAAGCTTGTACTCCACCGTCAACACGCTGGTATCGGCCGGCGTCAGGGTGTTGGCGGCGTAGCCTGCGGCCGAATCGGCAATCATGCCGACCACGCCACCGTGGATGTAACCGTGCTGCTGCGTGATCTCGGGCTTATGCACTAGGTGTATTTCGGCGTAGCCGGGCTCAATGACCGCGAGCCGGGCGCCAATCAGTACCATCGCCTGCTGCAACGCGAAGCTGGCCTGTACGCGCGCAGCGTAGCCGGGGTCCCTGGGCTGGAACGATGGCATCTCCGGTCGCATGAGCTCGATCTCCGTGGCAGTCTTTGAACGCGATGTGTGTTCAGACGCATATTTTCATTGTTTTTACGTTTACGTCAACGTAAGCTTTGGCACACAAAACGGGGACATCCCCGTTGCTCAGTCAATGCTGGCCTGATCGATACGTCGTACCAACTCTGCCCGCGCTGCTGCCGCACCCTCGGCGTTGTGGCCAAGCAAGGCGTGACACTGTTGCTCAAGCATGTCGATCTCGAGCAGCACGGCCTCGATATCGAGACGTTGCTGCTCCATCGCGGCACGCCGCGTGGCAAGCACGTTGAGAAAGCGCTCGAGTTGCGGCGCAGAGTTGCGGACCCCGCCGTACATGTCGAGCAGTTCACCGATTTCGGCCAGTGAAAGGCCCAGACGCTTGCCGCGCAGCGTGAGCTTGAGCCGGATACGGTCGGCCTTGGTATATACCCGCGCCCGACCCGAGCGGGCCGGAGCCAGCAGGCCCTGGTCCTCATAGAAACGGATTGCGCGCGGGGTGATATCGAATTCACGCGCAAGCTCGGTGATGGTGTAGGTTTGTTCTTCGCCCATGATCTTCCACGACTGCCAATGACATCACGCAGTGCGCAACGAAACAGGCAAGATATTGTTTTATATGTATAACTTCCATTTTCCAGCGAAAGTTAAGCAGATTTCCACGGATTGAGCAACGCCAAGCCGGCCGCCGCCCCCGGCTGATTACACAGAGACGACGTACATGCCCCAGTTGCAGTATCCCTTTCCCGAGCTTCCCGCCGCAGCCACTGCCATCGAAGTTGCGGCCGGCGTCTGGTGGGTGCGCATGCCCCTGCCCTTCGCGCTGGATCACATCAACTTGTGGCTGCTGGACGACGGCGATGAACGCACGATCATCGACTCGGGCTATGGCTCGGACGCCACCCGTGAAGCGTGGACGACCCTGCTCGATGCCGATCCACGCCCGGTGACGCGCGTTGTCGTCACCCACCATCATCCCGATCACCTCGGCCTGGCTACCTGGCTGGTCGCTCGCAACGACGCCAGCCTGCACATGACGCTGGGCGAGTACCTTGCCGGCCACGCTCTGTGGCAACAGGTACCCGGTTACGGTGTTCCCGACATGGTGGCTCAGTTCCGCGAACATGGTCTGGACGAGGCACGGGCCACGGCACTGGCTGCACGCGGCAACGCCTACCGCCGCGGAATTCCCGAAATGCCCTCGCGCTACGAGCGCCTGCGCGACGGCAGCGAGCTGTCGATCAACGACAAGACCTGGCGTGTCATCGTCGGCTACGGTCACTCACCCGAACACGCCAGCCTGTACTGCGCCGAGCTCGGGGTGCTCATTTCGGGCGACATGCTGTTGCCGCGCATCTCAACCAATGTCAGCGTATATGCTGCAACGCCGCATGATGACGCTCTCGGGTATTTTCTTGACTCCATTCGAGAACTCTGCAACTTGCCCGATAATACGCTCGTGCTACCATCGCATGGCAAACCTTTCAAGGGCATCCGGACAAGAGTGGGTCAATTGGTCGAGCATCACCGCGAACGTTGTGACGCGCTGCTAGCTGAGTGCAGTGCAGCACGAACCGCCGGAGAAGTGCTGTCCCAGCTGTTTCCACGCGAACTCGATACCCATCAGGTCATGTTCGCCATGGGGGAGGCGATTGCCCACCTCAACCATCTGGAGAAGCGCGGTTCGCTTATCCGGCAGCGTAGCGCGGATGGTCTGATCCGTTTTATCGCCAACAATCAATGATAGACCCGCCCGGTCACTAACCTGGAGTTAGAACAACATGGCTGCACCCACCAACGAGGTACCGAATCCCGAATTGCCGGACCCACAGGAAGTCGCCAAAACCTACGCTGAAGTCGCGCGTCGCGCCTCGCACCTGATCAGCGACCATGTACAGCGTCAGCTGAAGAAGGGAGTCGCCACCCCGGCGGACGAACTGGGCATCGCCCAGGCCTTCATGGACATGATGGCGAAGCTGCTGTCGAACCCCTACAAGCTGGCCCAGGCACAGATGAATCTGGTGTGGGACTACTTCTCGTTGTGGCAGCACTCGATGATGCGCTTCGCCGGTCTGAACGCCTCGCCGGTCGCCGCCCCGGAGAAGTCCGACAAGCGCTTCAAGGACGATGAGTGGGAACAGCATTTCCTGTTCGACTTCATCAAGCAGTCCTACCTGATCGCCGCACGCCACATCCATGACACCGTGAGCGGCGTCGACGGCCTCGACGAGCAGTCGCAGAAGAAGGTCAACTTCTACACCCGTCAGTACATCGATGCGCTGTCACCATCGAACTTCGCCATGACCAATCCGGAAGTATTCCGCGAGACGGTCAAGAGCCATGGTCAGAACCTGTTGAAAGGCCTGAACAACCTGCTGCGCGACGTCGAGGACGGCGGCGGCAACCTGCGCGTCAAGATGACCGACACCACCGCCTTCGAACTAGGCAAGAACGTCGCCACGACGCCGGGCAAGGTCGTGTTCCAGACCGAGATGATGCAGTTGCTGCAATACACGCCCAGCACCGACAAGGTCCTGAAAAAGCCGCTACTGATCGTTCCGCCCTGGATCAACAAGTTCTACATCCTCGACCTGCGCGAGAAGAACTCCTATATCAAGTGGTGCGTTGACCAGGGTCACACCGTGTTCGTGATCTCCTGGGTCAATCCGGACGAGCAGCAGTCGGAAAAGACCTTCGAATCCTACGTGATCGAAGGCATCATCGCCGCGCTCGACGCGATCGAGAAACAGACCGGCGAGAAGTCGGTCAACGCCACCGGTTACTGCCTCGGCGGCACCCTGCTCGCTACCACGCTGGCCTACCTGGCCGGCAAGAAGCAGGCAAACCGCATCTCGGCCGCGACCTTCTTCACCACGATGACTGATTTCACCGATCCAGGCGAGCTGGGCGTATTCATCGACGAAGGTCAGGTTTCCAGTCTCGAGAAGAAGATGTTCGAGCGCGGCTACCTCGAAGGCTCGGAGATGGCCGGCACCTTCAACATGTTGCGCGCGAACGACCTGATCTGGTCCTTCGTCGTCAGCAACTACCTGATGGGAAAGGATCCGTTCCCGTTCGACCTGCTTTACTGGAACTCGGACTCGACCCGGATGCCTGCCAAGATGCACAGCTTCTACCTGCGCAAGCTGTACATGGAAAACCGCCTGGTGGAAGCGGGCGGCGTCACCATCGACGGCGTGGCCATCGACTTGAGCAAGATCAAGACCCCGTGCTACTTCATCTCCACGATCGAAGATCACATCGCACCGTGGAAGAGCACCTACATGGGCGCGCGCAACTTTGCCGGTCCGGTGCGTTTCGTACTGGGCGGCTCGGGCCACATCGCCGGCATCGTCAACCCTCCGGCAGCCAACAAGTATGGCTACTGGGTCAACCCGGCCGCCAAGCTGCCAGGCGACGCCGACGACTGGTTCGCTGGCGCCCAGCAGAGCCAGGGCTCTTGGTGGACCGACTGGCAGGCCTGGCTGACCACAATGGACGGCGCGCAGGTCGAAGCGCGTGACCCGGCCAAAGGCAAGCTGAAGGTACTGGAAGACGCACCAGGCTCCTTCGTCAAGATCCGCGCCGAAGTCAAGCAACTGGCGGCCTGATCAGCCTTGATCGAACAAGCGGGGAGGCGCAAGCCTCCCCGCTTTCGTTTCTGCTGCGCCCGCGTCCGCCCGAACCGTTCACCCGCTCCGCCCCCATGGCGCTTCGTACCCCAAGCGCCCTGATCACACAATCGCCATGCGCCCCAGGCTTGTCCTCGACACCAACACCATCCTTGCGCTCTGGATGTTTCGCGACCCACGCCTGCTCAGCTTGCGCGACTGGATCGAAAGCGGTGCATGCACGCTCGCTGCGCGCGAGGATGCGTTGACCGAGCTGTGCCACGTCCTTGCCTATCCGCAGTTCAAGCTCGAAGAGCTCAGCCGGCAAACTCTGCTGGAGGGTTACCGTGCGCGCATTGATCACTGGTCCGCCGAAGCGTCTGCCCAGGCGCTGGCGCTTCCCGCCTGTCGTGACACTGACGACCAGAAATTTCTCGAAACCGCACTCGACACCAGCGCCTCGGCGCTGATCACCCGCGACAAGGCCTTGCTCAGACTCGCCCGTCACAGACTGGTGCGCGACGATTTCGCAATCCTGACGCCGGAACGCTTCCTCAGCCAGCTGCCTGCGCCCTGAACCCTGCCAGACTGCGCCGCAGCGTCACAAGGTAATGCAGACCGGCAATCACGCGACTGCCGTACCAAGACGCCATCTCGCCATCGATCAGCATCGCAGGTCGGCTGGCCAGTACAGCCACCTCATTGACGTGACGGGACTGGAAGCGGTACGGCTCGGTCGACAACAGCACGCGCTGCACCCCTGCCAACCACGGTGCATCCCAGGAAAAGGACGGATAGCGCGCCGCCCCGGAATCACCGCCACACTCCGCTGGCAGCGTCTGCCAGCCCACCTCGGCGAGCATCGCCGAAATGTAGGTGTCGTTCGCAATCGTCATCCACGGATCACGCCAGATCAGATACAGCACGCGCTCGGGCGGCAAGCCGATGCACGCGGACGCAGCTTCGGCCAGTGCCGCGTCGAGTTCGGCCGCCAATCGCAAGGCCTGCGTCTCGCAGCCGAAGATGCCACCCAAAAGACCATATAGCGCCAGGTTGTCGCGCGGCGTGTTCGGGTGAGTCACGATGATGTGCGGCACGATCTCGGCCAGTTCGTCGACGGTTTCGCGTCGGTTCTCGTCGATATTGACGAGAAGGTGCGTGGGCGCCAGTTCGCGAATGCGCTCGAGTTTGACATCCTTGGTGCCACCCACTTTGGGCACCGCACGCAGCGCTTCGCGCGGATGAATGCAAAAGCCTGTACGGCCGACCACCTGTGCCCCCAGGCCCAGGTCGAACAGTAGCTCGGTCAGGGAGGGCACGAGCGACACGATCCGCGCTTCGGGCCCGGCAGGTTCGTGCAGTCGACCGCTGGCGTCGCGCAACAAACAGGACGGGCTGGAGGCGGGAGGACTGGGGGAGAAGGGTTCAGTAGGGCACATATATTGGTATCGGGCTGGAATGCAGCGGCACGACAAAGGTATCCCCTCCCCGCCCGTGCGTCCAGCCGAAGGCCCCATGACTGCCGCCCTGAATCGAGCCTGTATTGCGGACTACCCCAAGCTGACAAAACCCTTCGACCTGTGCAATCCTCTTCAGGCAGTCTCGTGGGAAACCTCGTCGCCGTGGGCTCGGCGCCCTGCCCAAGGCGGACACGAGACGCATCCATACAGTTATTTCCCGAGGATGAACACATGAAGAAACTCACCGCGCTAGCCGCCGCTGTCGCAATTTTCGGCACCCTGGGTGCCACTCCCGTGCAGGCCCAGCAGAAGTTCGTCACGATCGGCACGGGCGGCGTCACCGGCGTCTATTACGCCGCAGGCGGTGCCATCTGCCGCCTCATGAACAAGGATCGCGCCCAGCACGGCATCCGCTGCTCGGTGGAGAGCACCGGCGGCTCTGTGTACAACGTCAACACCATCAAGGCGGGCGAACTCGACTTCGGTGTGTCGCAATCCGACATCCAGTACAACGCCTTGAAGGGTGAAGCCCAGTTCAAGGACGGCGGCGCCTTCCCGGAATTGCGCTCCGTTTTCTCCCTGCACGGCGAGCCGCTCACCGTGGTGTCGCGCAAGGAAGCCAACATCACCAGGATGGAAGACTTCAAGGGCAAGCGCTTCAACGTCGGCAATCCGGGCTCGGGCCAGCGTGCCACGCTGGAAGTGCTGCTGCCGGCGATGGGCATGAGCAACGCCGACTTCTCGCTGGCCTCCGAATTGAAGCCGGATGAGCATGGCGCCGCCCTGTGCGACAACAAGATCGACGGTTTCGCCTACGTCGTCGGCCACCCTGCCGCCAACATTCAGGATCCCACCACCACATGCGGTGCCAAGCTGGTGTCGATCACCGGCCCGGGCGTTGACAAGATTCTGGCCCAATACCCCTACTTCGCGCCGGCCACCATCCCGGGCGGCATGTATGCCAACAACCCCGAGCCGACCAAGACCTTCGGCGTCGTCGCCAGCATTGTGTCTTCGACCAAGGTGCCGGCTGACACCGTCTACACGCTGGTGAAGTCGGTGTTCGAAAATTTCGACGACTTCAAGAAGCTGCACCCGGCCTTCGCCAACCTGGAGCCGAAGGACATGATCAAGAACGGCATGTCCGCGCCCCTGCATGACGGCGCGGTGAAGTATTACAAGGAAAAGGGCTGGATGTAATTCCGCCGCGCGCCGCCTGACAACCACGCGGCGCACCCTTTTGCGAGACGGCGGCGGGCCACCAGCCCTTCGCCGTTTTTCGTGTTCGACCCTGAACGTCAGCAAGGGAGATGGCGCATGACAGCCCCAGAAAAAAAGAAAGGCAGCATCGAGCTCACCGACGAGCAGTTGAGACAGATTGTTGCCGAAGCCGACACGGGCGGGCGCAAGCCGACCGGATTCGCCGCGCAACTATTGCTGATGGTGGCACTCGCCTGGTCGCTGTTCCAGCTCTGGATCGCTTCGCCGCTGCCCTTCTCGTTCGGGATTTTTGTTCTCAACGACACCGAATCACGCGCCATCCACCTTGCCTTCGCGGTGTTCATGGCCTTCGCCGCCTATCCGGCGTTCAAGCGTTCACCGCGGGCCTACGTTCCCATCATCGACTGGCTGCTCGCAGCCGTTGGCGCCTTCTGTGCCGCCTACCTGTTCCTTTTCTACCGGGAATTGGCTGATAGACCGGGCCTGCCAACCACCACCGACCTCGTCGTCGCAGTTGCCGGAATGAGCCTGCTGCTGGAAGCAGCGCGCCGCGCGCTGGGCCTGCCGATGGTGATCCTGGCCGTCGTGTTCCTGATCTACATCTTCTTCGGTCAGTACATGCCCGACGTGATCGCCCACCGCGGCGCGTCGCTCGCCAAGGGCATGAGCCACATGTGGTTGACCACCGAGGGCGTGTTCGGCGTTGCGCTGGGGGTGTCCACCAGCTTCATCTTCCTCTTCGTGCTGTTCGGCGCCCTGCTGGAGACGGCAGGCGCAGGCAACTACTTCATCAAGTCGGCCATCGCACTGCTCGGCCACATGCGGGGCGGGCCGGCCAAGGCGGCGGTTGTCGCCTCTGCCAGCACCGGCCTGATTTCGGGCTCGTCGATCGCCAACGTGGTGACGACGGGCACCTTCACCATCCCCCTGATGAAGAGTGTTGGCTACCGCGCGGACAAGGCTGCGGCGGTCGAGGTCGCCTCCTCGGTGAACGGCCAGCTCATGCCCCCGGTGATGGGAGCGGCCGCCTTTCTCATGGTGGAATACGTCGGCATTACCTACGTGCAGGTCATGAAGCACGCCATCGTGCCTGCGTTGATCTCCTACATCGCGCTGTTCTACATCGTGCACCTCGAGGCCCTGAAAATGAACCTTCAGGGCCTGCCGCGGCGTGAGCCCCTGCCCTGGCAGCGGGTCACCGTGACGACGACACTGACCGTGTCCGGCCTCATCATCCTGTCGGCGATCATTTACTGGGGCCTTGGCTGGATAAAGGGCGTGGCGGGTGACGCAGCCTTCCTCATCGTCGGTGTGATGATGCTTGCGGCCTACGTTTTGATCGTACGCAATGGGGCGACATACCCCGAGCTGCATATGGATAAGCCCGGCGAAAAGATGGAGTTTCTACCCGAGATCGGCCCCACGCTGAAGTCCGGCCTGCACTTCCTGCTGCCGGTGGCGGCGCTGATCTGGAACCTGATGGTCGAACAGCTCTCGCCAGCGCTGTCGGCCTTCTGGGCGACCCTGTTCCTGATTTTCATCCTTGTTACCCAACGCCCATTGTTTGCCTTCTTCCGCGGCACGGGTGATTTCAGCGGCACCCTGCGCCACGGCTTTCAGGATCTGTTCAACGGACTGGTGACCGGGGCACGCAACATGATCGGCATCGGCATCGCTACCGCGACGGCCGGCATCATCGTCGGCACGGTGACCCTGACCGGCATCGGCCTGGCGATGACCGAACTGGTCGAGGTACTGTCGGGCGGCAACCTGATGATCATGTTGATCCTGGTAGCGGTGATCTGCCTGATCCTGGGCATGGGTTTGCCGACCACTGCGAACTACATCGTGGTGTCGACGCTGATGGCGCCGGTAGTCGTCGACCTCGGCGCACAGGGTGGCCTGCTGGTGCCGCTGATCGCGGTGCACATGTTCGTGTTTTATTTCGGCCTGATGGCCGACGTCACGCCCCCCGTGGGCCTGGCGTCCTATGCCGCGGCGGGCATTGCCAAGAGCGATCCGATCAAGACCGGCTTCACCGCCTTCGGCTACAGCGGGCGAACGGCCATCCTGCCCTTCATGTTCATCTTCAACACCCAGTTGCTGCTGATCGGCATCACCGACATCTTCCATCTGGTACTGACAGTCATCACTGCGACCATTGCCAGCATGATGTTCGCCGCGGCGACACAGGGTTTCTTCATCACCCGGAACCGTCTCCACGAAGGTCTGATCCTGCTGCTCGTCACCTTCACCCTGTTCCGTCCCGGCTACTGGATGGACATGATGTACCCCGCCTACGAAGAAGTCGCGCCGACCCAGCTCACACGTCTGGTCGAAGAAGCGCCACGCAACGGCAATTTGCGCGTCTGGGTCGAAGGCATCACGCTGGAGGGCGACGAAATGTCGAAGGGCGTGTTGCTGCCGCTTGGCGAACCTGCCGCCAGCTCGCGCGAACGGCTGAACAAGATGGGCCTGACGGTCATGGCGCTGGGCGAGGACGTACAGATTGCCGCAGTGCGCTTCGGAAGCCCGGCCGAGAAGCTGGGCCTCGAACAGGGTTTCATGATCAAGACCATCGAGTTGCCCTCCGAACAACGGCCGGACAAGGAATGGATGTACATCCCGGCTTTCCTGCTGCTCGGCCTGGTGTGGTTCATGCAGAAAGGGCGGGCGCGAAAGCACGCTGTTGCACAAGCTTAGCGCTGAGCCCCGCCCACAAAAAGCCGCCGACCTTTCAAGGGGCCGGCGGCTTTTCTACTCTGAAATTTGTCACTATTCGATCGATCTCAACTAGATCAGCGACGGCCCCGAGACGATCGTGGCCGCGTCCTTTTCGGTGATGCGCACCGACGCGGTCATGATGACGTGGGCGATCAGCCAGTCACGCAAGCGCTCGGCGCCGCCGTCCTCCATGCGCACGAAGTGGCAGCCCGTCTGCGCGGCATTGGCGAGATGGTTGACGGTTTCGGCACGACCCCGAATCTCGTCGGGCACACCCTCACGCTGCAGCACGAAATCGAACGCCTCCCCGATTTCCCGGGGGCGGCTCGACGGATACGAAAATCCTTCGGCCGAAAGGTCATTCAGTGCGATGCGCTGTTCGGCCATCACCACCCAGAAGCAGGGCTCACCGCGACGCCGGGCGACAAAGCGCTGGTTGCGCCGGCGCTCGGCGGCACTGTCTTCGATTGTCGGCGACACTGCGCCGGACTGCGCTTCGTTCATTTTCCGCCACGCTCCTTGCGGATACGCTCGATCAACTGGTCCACCGCCTTCAAGGCCTCCGGGTGACCACCCGCCATTGAGGCCGAGGTCAGAAAACGACCATCGACCGCAACCGTCGGCACACCCTTTATGCGCATTGCGCGACCGAGTTGATCGGCACGTTGCAGCATCGAGTTGACCCCAAAGGACTTGTACGCATCCATGAACTTGACTGGATCGGTCACCTTGCCCGTAACCCAATCGCGTACTTCTTCCTCGGTGTACAACTGACGCTTCTCTTCTTGCACCGCAGCGAATACTTTCGTGTGTATCGCAGGCAGCTCACCCGAAATCTGGGCAGCAAAGAACAGGCGCGCCAGCGCGGCGAGTTGCGGATTGTTCCAGATCGCCGGAACCTGGCGAAAACTGATGTCCGCCGGCAGCTTGCTGCTCCAGGCCTCGACCAACGGCTCGAAGTCGCGGCAATGCGGACAGCCGTAGTGGAAGAACTCGAGGATCTCGATCTTTGATGGGTCGTCGGTCTTCTGCGCAGGATTCAGAACCTCGAACGGCTCCTCCGCCCAGGCAAGGTTGGCTAGCGGCAGGGCTACGGGAATCACGGCAAGCTGTTTCAGGACATCACGACGGTTCATTCAGGGCTCCATTGGCATTTACGGCTTTCAGACGTCGGCAACGCCACCGCGTTCCCGAGCGACCCGTGAAGTATCGGGGGGCGGCCAGGCACTAGGGCGTGCTGCGGCTGACCGAGGCATTGAAGCCGGCCTCGGCGAGGCGCGCGCGAGTCGGATTCATGTCTTCGGGCTTCGAAAACGGACCGATGCGTACACGATGCACGACACGGCCATCAGTCAGTTGTGCGCGCTGCGCACTGGCCTCAATACCCGCCAGCGCCAGACGCGCCCTCAGATTGTCTGCTTCCCCCGGTTTTTCGAAGGCACCAACCTGCAGGTAAAGCCGCTCGACCGGTCTGAGCTCAGCCTCCTGCACCGGCGCAGGTGCCTGCTGGGCCGGCGTTGCAAGAGCAGGCTTCGATGGCGCGACCGGCCTTGCCTGCGGATCGGCCGCTGCAGGCACGTTGTCGCCCTGCGGCAGGATCTTGTAGAAGTCGAAATCCTGCTTCACCACCGGACGGTCGCCGGGCTTGCCCGGCAGCGCAGCAGGCGCCTGCTGCTCGGTAAGCGGCATGCGAGGTGCTGTCGGCACCGACTGAAAGGGGTTCGCGCGGGTGAAGTACCAGGCGGCACCCGCGGCGATCAGCGCCCCGAACACCAGTCCGATAAAAATACCGATCAGCGTGCCGCCACCGCTGCGCGACGGCGCGCGCGCGGGCTTGCGGACGGGCTTGCGATTACGACTCACTGGCGTCTCCGTGGCTCACATCGATTCCGGCGCCGACACGCCAAGCAATGCCAGACCATTGGCCAGCACCTGTCGCGCTGCCCAGGCCAGCGCCAGCCGGGCGAGCTTGAGTGCCTCGTCCTCGACCAGCATTCGCTCGGCGTTGTACCAACTGTGAAAATCGGCAGCCAGATCCTTCAGATAGAACGCGATCTGGTGCGGCGCCTGGTCGCCCGCGGCATGCTGCACCAGCTCGGGAAAGCTGGACAGGCGGGCGCACAGTGCAAGCTCGCGCTCATTCTGCAACAGGCCCAGGTCGGCGGCAGCCAGTTCGGCCACCTCTCCGCCCCACTGGTTCAACACCGAGCACACGCGGGCATGGGCGTACTGGACGTAGTAGACCGGGTTCTCGTTGCTCTGGCTCTTGGCCAGATCAAGGTCGAAGTCGAGATGCTGATCGGACTTGCGCAACACGTAGAAGAAACGGCAGGCGTCGTTGCCGACTTCCTTGCGCAGTTCGCGCAGGGTGACGAATTCGCCCGAGCGCGTGGACATCGAGGTCTTCTGGCCATTGCGGTACAGCACGGCGAACTGCACCAGCGCCACTTCGAGTTTTTCCGGCGGCAGGCCGAGGGCGGCAATGGCTCCCTTCACGCGCGGGATGTAACCATGGTGGTCCGCACCCCAGATGTCGATGATGCGATCGAAGCCACGCTCGTACTTGTTGAGGTGGTAGGCGATGTCCGACGCGAAGTAGGTAAAGAGACCATTTTCGCGTTGCACGACGCGATCCTTCTCGTCGCCGAAGGCCGTCGAGCGAAACCATTTGGCGCCGTCCTGCAGATAGATGTGGCCCTGCCGCTCGAGCTGGGTCACGGCACGCTCGACCAGACCGGTATCGAACAGACTCTGCTCGGAGAACCACTTGTCGAAACGCACTCCGAACTCGCCAAGGTCGTCACGACCATCACCCAACTGTTCGTTGAGAGCGAAACCATGCACCCAGCCATAGTCGTCACCGAGCAGGCGCTTGGCATTGGCAATCAAGGCGTCGAGATGAAGCTCGCGCTGCTCCTTGGCCTCGTCGTCCTTGCGCTCGGCGGGCGGCAGGCCCTGAGCCCCTTCGAGCAACTGCCCGACCGAAACCCTGGCAAAGCGGTCCTGATGGGCGTCGCGCATGTCGCGACCCATGTCGATGACGTAGTCGCCCTGATAAGCGTTTGGCGGAAAGGGAATCTCGATACCGAAGAAGGCGAGATAGCGCAGCCAGGTAGACAGCGCCAGGATGTCCATCTGGCGACCGGCGTCATTGACGTAATACTCGCGCGTGACATCGTAGCCGGCAAAAGCCAGCAAGTCTGACAGCGAAGCACCGTAAGCTGCACCGCGACCATGGCCGACGTGCAGCGGGCCGGTCGGGTTGGCGGAGACGAACTCCACCTGCACATTGACGTTCCTCTTGTCACCGCGGCCGAAGTCCGCACCCCGGGCAAGCACTTCGGCGAGCACCGCCGTTTTGGCGTCGGCCGCGAGGGTGAAGTTGATGAAGCCGGCGCCCGCCACCTCTGCCTTCGCAATCAGCTTCGAGGGCGGCAGCTCGGCCAACAGCAAGGCGGCGAGATCGCGCGGGTTGCGCTTGAGCGGCTTGGCCAGTTGCAGCGCCAGGTTGGTGGCGAAGTCGCCGTGGCTGGCCTGTTTCGGACGCTCCAGCAGGATGGTGATATCGGCGTGATCCGGCGCCACGCTCTTCAGCGCGGTCATCAGCAGTTCGGTCAGACGGACTTTGGGGTCGGCGCTCATGGCATCGGCAGCAAACTAAACGCGGGATTATAGCGGATCGTATCCTTCGCCCCCTTCCCGCTTGTGAGCGGACATTGCCGCCTCCGTGCGGCAGTGCCGATCGAGCGCAACTTCCACCGCTTCCGGCTTTCGGGCTAAAGTCCGGCCTTTCCGGCTGCCTGGCGTTCCACCGTGCGTCTCTTTCGCCTCACCAAGATCGTTACCGTTGGCCTGCGCTTCGGCCTGGACCGCATGATTCTCGACGCCGACAGCAGCGGCCAGCTGGCGCGCATCTGGCAGATGGTGTTCTTCTGGCGCACTTTTTCCGAGCCACGTGCGGTGCGCCTGCGCAAGGCGCTGGAATCGCTGGGACCGATCTTCGTCAAGTTCGGCCAGATGCTGTCGACGCGTCGCGACCTGCTGCCGCCCGACCTCGCCGACGAGCTGGCGCTACTCCAGGACCGCGTTCCGCCCTTTCCCACCGAACAGGCACTGGGCGTGCTTGAAGGCTTCTACGGCAAGCCAATCGACGACGTATTCCGCGATTTCGAACGCACCCCGGTGGCCTCGGCCTCGGTCGCGCAAGTACATCTGGCCCGCCTGCCCGACGGCACCGAGGTCGCAGTCAAGGTGCTGCGTCCGGGCATCGACCGTGTCATCGAGCACGACCTCGCGCTGCTTGAAGTCGCGGCGATACTGCTGGAGAAGATCTGGCCCGAAGGCCGGCGCCTGAAACCGCGTGAAGTCGTCGCCGAATTCAACAAGTACCTGCACGACGAGCTCGACCTGATGCGCGAGGCTGCCAATTGCTCGCAACTGCGGCGCAACTTCAAGGACTCGGCGCTGCTGATCGTGCCCGAAGTGTATTGGGACTGGTGCGGCACCCGCGTCATGGTCATGGAGCGCATGCACGGCGTGCCGATCTCGCAAACACCGGCACTGCTTGCCCAGGGCAACGACCTGAAGGCACTGTCGCGCGAAGGCGTCGAGATCTTCTTCACCCAGGTGTTCCGCGACGGCTTCTTTCACGCCGACATGCATCCCGGCAACATTTTCGTGCACCAGGACGGGCGCTACATCGCGCTCGACTTCGGCATCATGGGCACGCTCAACGAGGTGGATAAAAGCTATCTTGCGCAGAACTTTCTCGCTTTTTTCCAGCGCGACTACAAACGCGTGGCAATGGCCCACATCGAGGCCGGCTGGGTGCCTGCGAAGACACGTGTCGACGAGTTCGAGGCCGCCATCCGCACCGTATGCGAACCGATCTTCGACAAGCCGCTGAAGGACATCTCCTTTGGCAAAACGCTGCTGCGCCTGTTCCAGACTGCGCGCCGCTTCGAGATGGAGGTTCAGCCGCAACTGGTCTTGCTGCAGAAAACCCTACTCAACATCGAAGGTCTGGGCCGCCAGCTCGACCCCGAGCTGGACCTGTGGACGACCGCAAAACCTTTCCTTGAACGCTGGATGGACGAGCGCATGGGCTGGCGCGCGCTGGCGCACGGCGTCAAGGCCGAAGCGCCGGCCTGGGCAAGCACCGTGCCGCAATTGCCGCGCCTGGTACATCACGCCCTCGCCGACGCCGGCAAACAACGCACCGAACAAAAGCAGAGAATGGACGACCTTGCCGCCGGGCAGCGCATGCAGGGGCGGATGCTGGCCTTGATCGGCCTCATCGCCGCAACGCTGCTGGGCCTGGAACTCTACCGCCTGTTCGGCTGAACGATTGGTTTCATCACGCCTCCAAGCGGCAAAAGGGGTGACTTGGCGCGCCCTGCCTCTCTCACGGAGTTGTGCGATGAAGACTACCGCTTGTGCACGTTCCGACGCGCGGATCCACATCCTCGGCGCTGCCAGTGCACTGGGCGCGCCCCATCCGGGCTCAGCGCTCGCCCCGGACGCCTTGCGCGCGGGCGAGCTGATGCCCCGACTGGCCGCAGCAGGAGGGCAGGCAGAATGGACCCGTACGCTGCATCCGCCCGCACTGCTGGACGACGCCCGTGACATGGTCAGCCGGCTGAAGGCCAACGGGGACTTCGCCCGCGCGCTAGCCGACGCGATACTGGCGCTGCCATCCGGCGCATTTACGTTTGTGCTGGGGGGCGACCATGCGGTCGCAAGCGGAACCTGGCGCGGCGTTGGGCGCCGCCTGGGAGGTGCGCCCGGCCTGATCTGGATCGACGCCCACCTCGACAGCCACACGGCGCTGACGACCCATTCGGGCAATATCCACGGCATGCCTCTGGCGGCCCTGCTGGGCGAAGGTGACGATGCGCTGACCCAAATTCCCGGGCCGACGCTGGACCCGCAGCGCACCTGCATCATCGGCGCACGCGCCTGGGAGCCGGAGGAGCTTGAGCGGCTGCAGCGACTTGGCGTGCGCATCTTTGCGATGAATGAAGTGCGCCAGCGCGGGTTGGCCGTGGTGTTCGAGGAGGCGCTGGCCATCGCCCGCGCCGGCGGCCACGGTTTCGGCATCAGTCTCGATCTCGACGCGATCAACCCACTGGCACTGCCCGCCGTCAGCTGCCCCGAAGCAGGCGGCATCGATCCTGCAGTGCTCCTTGCCACCCTGCCTGCTGTGCGCCACTGCGACGACTTCGTCGCACTCGAGATCGTCGAGTACCGCCCCGATCTCGACCCCAAGGCACACAGCGCACGCTGGATTGCGGAGTTTGCCGCAGCCGCGCTGGGCGCCGATGGGTGCGAGTTCGCCGAGTATCCGCCCGGCGCGGCCATCACCATCGACAAACACCGACCCGCTTCGCTGCCAGGCGTTGCAAAAGTGCAATAAGCAGCGGCCAATCCCTTTGACAGCAATGGAATTCGTGCGCACCTGCGGTGCAGCATGTTGCTAAACTCGCGCCTGTTTCCGCCAACACCGCGCGCCTGGCTGCGCTTTAACGAAGGGCTTCATGATGCTGCTCTGGCTTGTCGTCGCCTACCTTGTCGTTTCCATCGGCGTCGGCCTGTACGCTGCGACCCGCGTGCACAACACGCGTGACTACATCACCGCTGGACGCAACCTACCGATGATCGTGGTGCTGGCGATGGTGTTCGCCACTTGGTTCGGCGCGGAGACTGTGCTCGGCACCTCGGCCACCTTCCTCGAGGAAGGTTTTCGCGGTCTGATCTCAGATCCGCTTGGCGCCTCGGTGTGCCTGGTGCTGTTCGGCCTCATCTTCGCCCGTCCGCTCTATCGGATGAACCTGCTGACGCTGGGCGACTTCTTCCGCGTGCGCTACAACCGGTCGACCGAACTGGTGCTGTCGATCTGCATCGTACTGTCCTATCTCGGCTGGGTCGCGGCTCAGGTTTCTGCGCTCGGCCTGGTATTCAACGTGCTCTCCGGCGACCTGGTGTCGATGATCCAGGGCATGCTGATCGGCGCCGGCGTGGTACTGGTCTATACCTTGTTCGGCGGCATGTGGTCAGTGGCGATGACCACCTTCATGCAGATGATCGTGATCGTCATTGGTCTGATCTGGGTGAGCTGGATCGCGGGCGACATGGCGGGCGGGTTCGAAAACGTGATTTCGAAGGCCGCGGCAGAGGGCAAGCTCGCCTTTTTGCCCACGCTGGACCTGGTCGACATGATCGCCTGGATCGCCGCATTCGTGACCATGGCGCTCGGCTCGATCCCGCAGCAGGACGTCTTTCAGCGCGTCAACTCGTCGAAGAACGAAACCGTCGCCGTATGGGGCACGACCCTGGGCGGCATGAGCTATTTCTTCTTCGCCGCGGTGCCGCTGTTCCTCGCCTACACCGCAAACATCATCGACCCTGGCATGGTCGAGCGCCTGATGGAGCAGGACTCGCAGCTCATCCTGCCCACCCTGATCCTGGAGTACATGCCCTTCTACGCGCAGGTGATCTTCTTTGGCGCGCTGCTGTCGGTAATCATGAGCACCGCCTCGGGTACCCTGCTGGCGCCCTCGGTGACCTTTTCCGAGAACGTGCTGCGCGGCTTCATCCCGGGCATGAGTGACCGTGCTTTCCTCCTCAGCACCCGTGTCACCGTGGTCGTCTTCACCGTCCTGGTGACCTGGTACGCTACCAGCTCCGGCTCCTCCATCCACGAGATGGTCGAGAACGCCTACCGTATCACGCTCGCCGGCGCCTTCGTGCCGCTGGCCGCTGGCCTGTTCTGGAAGCGCGCCAACAACCTTGGCGCCACGCTGGCCATCGTGTGTGGCCTGGCGACCTGGATGCTGTTCGAGCTCTTCGTACCCGAAGGCGATGTCGAACCCCAGCTCTACGGGCTGGTCGCAAGTGCGCTCGGCATGCTGGTGGGCGGTTTGTTGGGCAAGGCTCCGCATCATCGTCCTCACGCTGGCCACCATCACGCCGCCGCGGCGACCCACCACACCGCGCGCTGAACGCACCCCCTAGCTGCATCCGCGGCGCACCCAATGCAAGGGCTTTGACACGGGTCAAAGCGCCCCTGCGGCAAGGGCACTATGGTTGCGGAGCTTTTTTTGCCCAGGCTCCGCACCTCATGAACGCTTCCCAGATCGAGCTCGTCTGCCCCGCCGGCAGCCTGCCGGCCCTCAAGACTGCCATCGACCACGGTGCCGACTGTGTCTATCTCGGCTTCAAGGACGCCACCAACGCGCGCAACTTCACCGGACTCAACTTCGATCCGGCGCAGATGCGCGACGGCATCGCCTACGCCCATGCGCGCGGCAAGAAGGTACTGCTGGCCCTGAACACTTACCCTCAGGCGGGCAACTGGCCAAGCTGGATTCAGGCCATCGACCGCGCAGCCGAATTCGGCCTGGACGCGCTGATCCTCGCCGACCCCGGCCTGATGGCGTATGCAGCAAAAACCCATCCGCAGTTACGCCTGCACCTGTCGGTACAGGGCTCGGCGACCAGCTACGAGGCCATCAACTACTATCGCGAACGCTTCGGCATCCAGCGCGCGGTGCTGCCGCGCGTGCTGTCAATGGCTCAGGTCGAGAGCGTGATCGCCAACACTCCGGTCGAGATCGAGGTGTTCGGTTTCGGCGGGCTGTGCGTCATGGTGGAGGGCCGCTGTGCGCTGTCGGCCTACGCCACCGGAGAGTCGCCCAACTGCAACGGCGCCTGCTCGCCCGGCAAGCACGTGCGCTGGGAGGACACGCCGCGCGGCATGGAAACACGCCTCAACGGCATCCTCATCGACCGTTTTGCCGAGGGCGAGCGCGCCGGATACCCGACCCTGTGCAAGGGGCGCTTCGAGGTCAACGACGAGACCTACTACGCACTGGAAGAGCCCACCAGCCTCAACACCCTGGAGCTGCTGCCCGAACTGGCGCGCATCGGCATCCGCGCGATCAAGATCGAAGGGCGCCAGCGCAGCCCCGCCTACGTCGCTCAGGTCACCAAGGTGTGGCGCGCGGCACTTGACAAGCTGAAGACTGGCGGCGCCGAGTCCTTCAGCGTGCTGCCGGCCTGGATGGCCGAGCTCAACAAGGTTTCCGAGGGCCAGAGCCATACCCTGGGTGCCTACTACCGTCCGTGGAAATAAGCACGCAGACATTGGATCTGCGGCTGGCTCAGCTACCGACTCATTTGCCAGCGCCCATTGCCCAACAGAAATGAGAATGACCCGATGAAACTCGCCCTCGGCCCCCTGCTCTATTACTGGCCCCGCCAGAGCGTGCTGGACTTTTACGCCGACCTCGCCGAAAGCTCGGTTGACAGCGTCTATCTGGGCGAGACCGTGTGCTCGCGTCGCCACGAACTGCGCCTGGAAGACTGGCTGGAAGTGGGCCAGGTCCTCGCCGCCGCCGGCAAGGAGGTGGTGATGAGCAGCCAGGGTCTGATCGAATCCGAATCCGACCTCAAGGTGCTGCGCCGCATCGTGCGCCAG
>Ga0138256_10002565_pt1 | contig 19472 bp, 17 predicted proteins | sample KNB2016incub_MG_FD_105486 | JGI IMG/M metagenome (GOLD analysis project Ga0138256, IMG submission 105486) | Active sludge microbial communities from wastewater in Klosterneuburg, Austria - KNB2014incub_MG | ecosystem: Engineered > WWTP > Activated sludge > Unclassified | place: Austria... | reverse complement strand
TGCCGGAACTTTTGCCGGAGCAACAGTTGCAACATTTAGCAGCAACCAGTTTACCGTAAATGGAATTATAGAGCAAAACACCGATATGGATTATATCAAGTTTACTCAACCTGCTACAGGACGTTTTCAGTTATCTGCCGTTCCTTATAATGTTGGCACTGGAAACAATGGTTCTGATCTGGATATGCAGGTTAGCCTTTATAATAATTCGCAAACATTGGTTGCCACTTATAATCCTGGCACTTTGCTAAGTTCACTTATTGACACTGTACTTACGGCCGGCACATTTTATCTTAAAATAGAAGGTAAAGGAAATATTTATGCTCCAAATTATGCCAGTCTTGGATCTTATGCTTTGCAAGGTTCATACAACTCTGGTGGCACTTTGCCATTAAGAAGATTGGAACTTACCGGCGAATTAGTAAATGATAAACACAAACTAAATTGGTTGATTGACGCAGACGAGCAGATAGTAAGCCAAGTATTGGAAGTAGCAACCGATGGAAGAAATTTTAGCCCGGTTACAACCCCCAACACATCCGATAGACAATTCCTATACAGACCATATGTAAGCACTGCTGCCCAATACAGATTGAATGTAACATTTGATAATGGAAAACAATACTATTCCAACGTTGTTACACTTCGTGGAAACGGGTCAGTAATAAGACCTAAAATCCTGAACAACCTTATCAATAACAGCCTTATAACTGTAAACAGTCCGGGTAACTACAATTATATCATTCTTGATATGAACAGTAAAGTAACAAATAGAGGACAGTTAACAACAGGCTTAAATAATATAATAGCTGATCGAATTGCTGGTGGAATGTATATGATTCAATACACAAATGGTGTTGAACAATGGACTGATAAATTCATCCGCCAATAAACTTTTAAATGCTGGTAACAGCATCTTAATCCGTACCCCAATTGTTAATCAAAGGTTTTCCTGTAACTTAGGAAAACCTTTTTTTATGCTTTGGAGAAAATTTAATGGTGACCCTATTGATTTACCCATCATGCAAGCGGTTGAAAGTGCTATCAAAAGAGAAACTGCAAATGGTTTCCATTTGAAAGTTTGCATTGGTACCGACTCACAGGTAAAAGGGAAAGACACAGAATTTGCTACAGTAATTGTATTCCTGCGAGAAGGACATGGCGGCTTTATGTTTATTCACAACGAAAAAACAAAGCACCAGTACTCCATCAAGGAAAGAATGCTGATGGAAGTAGCCAAGAGTATCGAAATTGCTTATGAACTTTGCAATCTGTTCACTGTGTATAACGTAGAGATGGAAGTACATGCCGACATCAATACCAATCCACAGTTCAAAAGTAATGATGCATTAAAAGAAGCAATGGGCTACATTCTTGGAATGGGCTTTGCTTTCAAGGCCAAACCAGAAGCATTTGCCAGCAGTAGCTGCGCCAATAAAGTAGTGAATTAGAGTTGGCTGAATAGTTAGCCAATTGTCTATAGAAATACCGGCCAGCATTTTAGTCCGCCTTAGGCTTTCTTTTTCTTCTTAAACCTATTATAAGTATAATAAGAAATCCTGTGCCGAAAAAAATTCTCATCATTGCACTTCTCTTCTTTTTGGCATCATTCTCTTTTTGAATTTCCTGAATGTATCGCATATTCCGGTCAATATCATCATAATTTTCACTTGGCTTAATAGTAGAGATTTTGTTTGAAATACTATCTTTCAGCACATTCGTTTTTTGCACTAATGAGTCAGGATTAAGCGGCTGCTTATCAGCAGATACTTCATCTGTTTGGCTGTAAGATAAAAAAGACAAAGTGAGTAATGATGCCACTAAAAACCCTTTCATATACAATAAAACTTAAAGGAGAAGAATGCTGGTTATTTTATTTGAAAATCAGACTCGGGTGTTTTATCATTCGTATGATCTGCAAATAACTGAGAAGCTGAATGTGTAGTAATGGCAGAAAAGCCTTTCTCCATCTTTTTGCTATCTTCTTGTGCTAGTGCAAATGTAACAAGCACCATGACGAATAGAACGACAACTATATTTTTTTCGGATAAGATAGGTTTCATAAACAGTTCGTAATGGGCTGCAAATTAAGAAATAATCCTAAACATCAAATACCCTAATTGTAGTATATATGCCTAAAGTTTCGTAAAACTACCATTCAACCCGCCTATATAATCGAGCAATTCTTTTCTTCCATCCTTTTTTACAGCCGATGTGACAAAGTTTGGTGGCGGCTCTTCCCAGTTTTCTGACAAAGCGGCTAAGAAGCTTTTTACGTTTCTATCAGTAGCACCCGGTTTATTTTTATCTGCTTTGGTAAATACCAGCACAAAAGGTATCTGCCACTCTCCTAACTGATTAATAAACTCCAAATCAATTGCCTGTGGTGTATGGCGGCTGTCTATCAGCACAAATAAACACACAAGGTTTTCTCGCAGCCGGATATAGGATTCAATCATATTACCCCAATTTCTCCGAGCTTTTTGCGACACGGTGGCATAACCATAACCCGGCAAATCCACCAAGTACCATTTCTTTTTATTCTTAGATACTATTTCAAAGTGATTGATAAGCTGTGTCTTTCCCGGTGTGCCCGATGTTTTGGCTAGGTTATGCTGATTCGTCACCATATTTATCAGCGAACTTTTTCCCACATTACTTCTGCCAATAAAAGCATACTCCGGACCATCTGCTGGTGGGCATTGTTTGTACGTAGCACTGCTGATAATATATTTGCCTGAAATTATTTCCATGAGGACTGCAAGATAACATTTAATGCAAGAGGTATGAGGTCTGAAGTCAGAGTGTATCAATCGACTCCAGCCTCATACATCATACCTCCTACTTCCGTCCTCTGTTTTCTCTCTTCCTCACTATCTTTGCTGCCCATGTCCAATTCATTACCCCACGACCATATTACTCCCTTTAAAGATTCTGAAAAAGGCAAAAAAGAACAGGTGGCTGATATGTTTGATAAAATAGCCCCGAAGTATGATGCCATGAACCGTGTCCTCTCTGCCCGAACGGATATTGGCTGGCGCAAAAAAGCCATCAATATGCTGAAAAAGGACAGCCCAAAGCATATGCTGGACGTAGCCACCGGTACTGCAGATATGGCCATTTTGACCTGCAAAATGCTGGATCCTGAAAAAATTGACGGCATTGATATATCCGAAGGAATGCTGGAGCTGGGCCGAAAAAAGATTGAAAAAGAGCAACTTACCCACAAAATTGAACTACACACCGGCGACTCAGAAACAATAAATTTTGCAGATAATACGTTTGATGCGGTAATGGTGGCATTTGGAGTACGGAACTTTGAAAACCTGGAAAAAGGCCTTGCTGAGATGAAAAGGGTATTAAAACCCAGAGGCCGGTTAATAGTGCTTGAATTTTCGAAACCACGGCGCAAGCTTGTAAAAGGATTTTACAACCTGTATATGGGCATTGTTGCTCCGCAGGTGGCTCGTTGGTTCAAACAGAATAAAGAAGCCTATCAATACCTGAACGAATCATCCATTGCGTTTCCGGATCGCCATTTATTTACTGACATTTTAAAAAAAGTGGGATACGCTGATACCAGTTTTACACCACTCAGTTTAGGAATATGTTGCATTTACGCCGGAACAAAACCCGAATAAAAAAGAATAGTGCATTATTAATGCTGTCAGCATTGTTATTGATTAGCTCTATTACATCTGCACAGATTGACAGGTATGAGTTAAACATGCCCGACCATGATGATAAGCCTTATTATTTTGGTATGACATTGGGCATTAATTTAGCCCGTTTTCAAACCTATTTACATCCCCGCTTTTTAGAAAGTGATAGTGTGTATGTGGCCGAGCCGGTTAACTCTGGTGGTTTCACCTTGGGTCTTTCTGCTACCGCAAGATTATCTAATCGTTTTCAGCTACGTTTCAATCCGCAGTTAATGTTTATTGAGCGAAATATTTTTTACAATCTCAAGCATCCTGATATTGACGGCCTAACAGAAGTAACTAAAAAGGTGGAATCCGTAATCGTTTCTTTTCCAATACAACTAAAATTTCAGAGTGATCGCATTGGCAACTTCCGGGTGTACGCATTAGCAGGTATGAAGGGCGACATAGATATGGCCAGTAATGCCCGTGCAAAAAGGGCAGAAGAATTGGTAAAAATTTGGAAGTATGACTACGGTCCTGAGTTTGGTATCGGCTTCAATTTTTTCTTTGATAGCTTTATTTTTTCTCCCGAAATAAAAATAAGCAACGGCCTGCGAAACATACATGCAAGAGATGAGAACCTTCGCTTCTCCAATGTGTTTGATAAAATACAATCGAGAATGATTGTGTTTAGTATTCATTTGGAAGGATAAGACTTGGTGTCTCGCCCTGAAATAGGTTGACTACGAATCAATCAAAAATTGACTTAAAAAATACAAATCATACATGGTTTCAAAAACTAATAACGTTGCACTACTTGTACATAGTTGTGACAGGTATGAGCTATTATTCAATGGATTTGAGGCCTTCTTCTCGAAGTATTGGGATTTTAAGATTAACAGCAATTACTATTTTGCAACAGAAGAAAAAAAAGTAACCCTGGATAATTTTGTCAATATCCAGTCTGGAAAAGGAGAATGGACTGACAGATTAAGAAATTTGCTAGAAGAAAAAATTAAAGAAGAATATATACTATACTTTCAGGAAGATATGTGGCTAAATAAAAAAGTTAATCCAAACTTTTTTAATCACCTATTTGAGTTAGCACAAAAAAATAACTGGCAACAGGTAAAATTACATAGCTCTGAAGTCTATAAAACAACTTCAACAGATAACTTCATTGAAGGATTTAATATTGCCATAGTTGACAATGCAAACTCAGATTTTCTCATGTCACATCAAGTTACCTTATGGAACAAGGATTTTCTTTTGAAGCAGCTCAAAAGAAATGAACATCCTTGGAGGAATGAACGAAAAGGAACAAAACGACTAAAAAAAAATAATCCGGAAATCATTCATATCGACTACTTCGCAGAAAATGGTAATAAAGAAATCAATAACAACAACAATCCAATATTGAGAAGCGAATATCAAACTATATCTATGAATGGCCTTTTAAATAGCAATATCGAGCCTTTCCTTACAGAATTAAAATGTGAAGACATCAAGCAGCAGCAATATGCATTAAAACTCGAACACAACTATAAAAATGGGCTTACACATGATGGCAAACCTAAACCAAGAAAAGTTGACATATTTAAAAGAACAAAAAACTGGTTACAAGGGAAATAAAATAAGGTCATTTGGGTTAGTCTACGATTATCAACAGTTAACTTAATTTTTTCTTGACAGTGTTTCTTTTCCTCCAGTCATTATTTTACTTCCTAGAGCTGGCTGTCGCTTGTAAGATCAAAGAGTAATTATCAAAAATCAAACTCTCTACGGTGCATATTCCATCTTACACTAAAAGAAATTACGGAAGCGTTTGCTGTAGTTAGTGGTGCTGTTACTGTTTTTTGATTTCGTACAATCGCATTCAGGTCAAGAAAAAGATTTTCCCTTAGCTCATATGACAGTAGGAAAGAACCATACAGCACATTTGTCTTCCAGCCGCTGCCAATATTGTAACCATAATCGCCTTGTCTTGGGGGAATAACATTGGGCAAGAAAATATTGCTTCCGAAACTCTGGCTGCTACTATCTCTCCCCTGTTGGTAATAAATAAGCTTTGCAATAGCCGTCCACTTAGGTGCGGGTTGATAACGGGCAATACCAATATACTCTTGGAAGTTGGCCATCAACGGATGTGCCAATGGCTGATTATAATGTGTGTAGTTAGCCACCGAGTCACGATGCGAATATGTAAACGGACGAACCCTGTTATGCTCTATCTGCAAATCAAGATTGCTTATACCAAATGCATCGATATACTTAGCACCTATTTGTATGCCCCACTTGTTGGCCCACCAACCTCTGTTCTTTTTTATTTCAGACAAAAGAAATTCATCCAGCGAAAACTGTCCGTACAATTGAATCTTTCCTGCAAGGTTTGCTTTTGCATCTAAACCAATGATGGAGTTGTCAAAACTTCCGTTCTGCTGCTCGATAGAACGATAAAAGATAATAGGATTCAGATACCCAAAATCAAAGCGGTTTGTTCTCCCAAATATCACACCTTCAAACAAGCCAATGTTTAGCCACTTGGTAACATTTATATCTAGGTGATGCATGGCGGCATACTTCTTTCCAATTAATCGGTCGCCAATTTTATCATCTGCATTCTGCAATTCCATAAACAGGTTCTGGTAATTAAACTTCCAGATTCTTGTATTCAATTTCAGGAAAAGAGAGTTGTTGCCAAAATCGCTCAGCAACAAACTGCGATGGCCGTTGCCAATAAAGTTTTTATCGTAACCAAATGTTACATCAATGTATTTTGTAACGTTGAATGTAAAATAACCCCTTGCATCAAAATAGTCTGTACCGCCTGCTGCTTTAAAGGGTTTGTAATAACCGGCACCAGGCACTGCTTTCCGCATGCTGATAAAATCCTGCACATACTTCGGTGCTCTTTCCTGGTTATCCGTTAAGTAAGTATAGAAGCCAATTTTGTTGGCTATCTGTCCTCGAACAGTTACGCCTCTTGTATTTAAAAACAACTTATCAGTGTTATTACTTTCTTTCCCTACAGTGTATTGTATTACCGGATTCACTACGAGGTCAAAATCCTTTACATGCACTTCAAAGAGATTAGCCGGAGTGGAATAAAACTTCTGGATGAATTTCTTTTTGGATAAATATTTTGAATGCTCCGCAACAGGTACATATTCAAGATTGTTCATGTACAATCTTTCAATATTATACTTATCAACTTTTGAAAGCTTAACACCTGGTTGCTCCATATAGTGATTAACAGCACTTACCACATGCCTGCGGCTAAAGGGTTTTGTTTTGGAATAATTAAAGAATGAATCAGTACGGCTTTTAATTTCAAGCCTTTCCATTAAAATATTCGCCTTATCTCCCTGCGGTAAAAAAGTGGATTGAGAAAATCCCGATATCGGTAATAACAAAAATGCTATTCTTATCAACGGTTTTTTAAAATACATAGTTCATGGAATTGAATTCGGGAGCAAATTATGCAAAATAATTGTATAATAAATATGCATTAAGCATGAAGACAATTTTACAAATTACTTCCTCTCGTTATTTAATGTAAACTTCGATCATTCCACCCGTATCACCCCTTCGCGGTGCAATAAATGAGTCTACTTTCTGGTAGTGATTCATTAAAGTATCCCTTATTCTGAAGGGAAAAAAATTATTTAATGAAGGAACATATTCAAACAGTACTAGGTCATACTCTTTTTTTGCAATACTAGTTTCAAACATAGCTGCCTGCTTGTTGAACATTCCTACTCCCAAATGATGCCATAATGGAAACTGCGGGCCGGCATGAGTTTTATAAGGAATTTCCACTGCTAAAGGAGTTAGCTCTGTCAGATTTAATACATTCAACTCTTTTCCTTCTTTTACCAACGGCATTGCTAAAAGCCGCTTCATTCCATCTGCAGTAGAAGCAGGCATATAAATTTTATGAAAAGATTTTAGATCAGAAAAAACCCAACTGGCAACAGGTATATCGAGGCTATCAACTGGCCTAATCATGTAGGTTGATTTGTTAACTACATTCTCTGGAGCTTTTGAATAGTCAACTATCTCGGCTGGAAATAACCTGTCGGTGACCCGTTGAATATATTTCCAATAAACTCCGCTCCACCATAAAAGAATACCTGCAGCAAATACTGCCACCACTTTCATTTTACTGAATTCGATGGTATACATTTCCTTTAAGAGAAATAAGATATAGGCTATGCCAAAACTGTGAAAGAAAATATTATTATCTGGAGGCGTATAACTTGTTACTTGAAATACGGCTGCCTGCCCCAGCATTCCAATTGTTAACAGTAGAAAAATAAAATTTTTCTGATCGTTGAAAAAATTTCTCCAGCTTTTATACTTTATAAAAAGTAGTACCATGATAAGAAACAAGTAAAATTTTATCCATTGGGAACCGGTAAAGAATTCATCGATAATTTCTTTTATAGATATCCTGGAAGAGTGCGGCGCTTGTCCATGATTAAACCAATATCCAAATTTATATTGCAGAAATGGCGAAATAAATAAAAGCAATATCAATCCAAAGGAAAAAACATAAATGAGTATTGGTAACCATTTTCGTTTAATGATACCAGCATAGCCGATCAGCATCAAACTTAAAACAAAAGCCATTCCTCCCGCATCCTGTTTAGTTAAAAAAGAGCAACAGGTAAAGAATGCAGCTCCGATGATAAATAAAAATGACAGCCTTTTCTCTGGAAATTTGATATACTGTAATAAGAAGGCAATCCCGATAAGTTCATACACAACCACCGTATGATTATACCATGGCCAGAAATTAAAAAAGGAATAAGAAAGACAGAATAATAACACACAAACAATCCGTAATCCAGTTTCTACCGAAAGACTTTTCAATATCGATCTGAAAGCCAGTCCGGAAAGTATATTGATGAATACTTGTGCTTTCACCAGAGTAATCATTTGTGTACCGAATATTTTGAAAAAAAGACCGGGAATAACCCAGTACATACCACCCAGCGGGGTTCCAAAGTCTTTAAAAGGCAATTCACCCTGACTGATACGATAAGCCCCTTCCCAAGACAGAAAAATATTGACCCGATAGGGAAAGGTTACAAAGAGAGGAACAGCGGCTAAAACAACAATAATTAAAATTTCAGCTGCAATAAGACTTCTTTTTATACTCAAATCATTAAAATTCATAGGTAAAATATATCTGAATGTAAACTTATTGAAATGAACGATAAGATCGTTATTAAATATAAATATTACTTTGTATTTTGGCAATCAATAAGATACAATTGTGACAGCATATATAAAACTTTTAAGACCAAAAGACTGGGCAAAGAATTTATTCCTTTTTATTCCCTTGTTTTTTGCCGGAGAATTTACGAATACAGATAAGATTATTCAGCTTATTTGGGGGTTTCTTTCCTTTTCATTTATTGCCAGCAGCATTTATATCATAAATGATTACATGGACATTGAAGATGACCGTAAACATCCCGTTAAGAAAAACAGACCGCTGGCAAGTGGAGCAGTAAAAAAATCAGTAGCGTTAGTTATCTTTTTCGTTTTACTGATCGGTGGTTTTTTAATGGCTTGGTGGATCAGAGATAAATTTCTTTTTGTTTTAGGATTATATTTTCTGCTAAATATGGGTTACTCATTTGGTCTAAAAGCTATTCCTGTGTTAGATATTTTAATTTTATCCGCAGGGTTTATTTTCAGGATCAAAGCTGGCTCCATTATTACCTATACAGCACTGTCTGAATGGATCATGATCATGGTGTTCTTACTGGCTTTATTTATGGCGATTGGAAAACGAAGAGACGATGTGTTGCTTAAGCTAAGTTCGGGAACAGAAATGAGAAAAGCAGTAAAAGGATACAACCTTGAATTTTTAAATGTTTTATTAGGTTTGGTTTGCGGAGTAATCATAGTTGCTTACCTGATGTACACCATGTCAGAGGAAACAATTGAACGTCTTGGCTCCCGCCGTTTATATTACACATGCCTTTTCGTAATAGCGGGTATAATGCGATATTTGCAGATAATTTTTGTAGCCGGAGATTCAGGCTCGCCAACAAAGATTCTTTATAAGGATCTTTTTATTAAAATAGTGCTGTTGCTATGGATCGCAAGTTTTGCAGGAATAATTTACATGAAAGATCTAACCTTATTTAAATAACGGAATGAAGAAGAAAATTGCGAATTGGGGTAATTACCCGGTTATTGAAAGCGATGAAAAAGCATTTTCTTTTACAGAAGATATTCAAGACTATGCCAGGCAACATGAACATTTCATTGCCCGTGGTAATGGAAGATGCTATGGAGATGCATCTCTTGCCCCTGCCACCTTATCTACTTTAAAATATGACAAGATTATTTCCTTTGATGAAAACAATGGTCTTTTTGAATGTCAATCAGGACTTACTTTAGACCGCATTCTTGAAGTGATTGTTCCCAAAGGGTGGTTCCTACCGGTAACACCTGGAACAAAATTTATTTCGGTTGGAGGCGCAGTAGCCAGCGATGTACATGGCAAAAATCATCATATCGATGGATCTTTTTCTTCCCATATTCTTGAAATGGATATTATTGGTCCTGCAGGCGAAATAATTACCTGTTCTGCCAATGAAAAAAAAGATCTCTTTTGGGCCACTTGCGGTGGCATGGGGTTAACAGGTATAATAAGCCGGGTAAAATTTGATCTGAAGAAAATAGAAAGCTCTTACATCAAACAAAAACAAGTAAAAGCAAAGAACCTTGAAGAAGTAATCAGGCTTTTTGATGATTATAAAGATTATACTTATTCGGTAGCTTGGATTGACTGTTTGAAAAAGGGAGATAAATTTGGCAGAAGTATTTTGATACTTGGAGAACATGCAAAAAAGGAAGAGTTGCCTGAAAATAAAAAAAGTAACCCACTAAAACTTCCTGCAAAAAAGCAAATTAAATTCCCTTTTAACCTCCCATCTTTTGTTTTAAATACATTTACTGTAAAAGTTTTTAATTTTTTGTACTACGGCAAAAATTTTAAAAGAGAAATAAATAACATTGTTTCTTACGAGCCATTTTTTTATCCATTAGATGCAATTTTACATTGGAACCGTGGCTACGGAAAAAAAGGGTTTATTCAATACCAATTTGTAATTCCACTGGAGAATAAAGAAGGCCTCATCGATATCTTAAAAAAAATAAGCGACAAAGGGCTTGGTTCGTTTCTGGCAGTGTTAAAAGTTTTTGGGAAACAAGATGACCTGATCTCATTTCCCAAAGAAGGTTATACGCTGGCATTGGATTTCCCGGTTCGTAAAGGTTTGTTTGAATTTCTGGATGAATTAGATGAGATTGTTTTAAAGAATGGCGGACGCCTTTATATGTCAAAAGATGCCCGAATGAAGCCAGTAATTCTAATAAATAGCTATGAGAGATTACCAGAATTTCTTTCCATTGTAAAAAAATATAACCCGGATTCTAAATTTAAATCGCTACAATCGGAACGTTTGTGCTTAACCAAATCTAATTAGATCATCAATGAAAAATACAGTCCTGATATTAGGTGCAGCTTCAGATATGGGCATGGCCATTGCCAGAAAGTATGCAGAAAAAGGGCATTCATTACAACTGGCTGCCAGAAATATTGACCGGTTAGAACCACTTTGTTCAGATATTCAGATAAGACATAATGTTGCCTGTACTTTACATGAACTGGATATCACCAGTTTCAATTCATTAAAAAATTTCTGGGAATCAATCGAAGTAAAACCCCAGATTACAATAAGTGTGATCGGGTATATGAACGACAACGAAAAAGTGATAACCAGTGAAGAAGAAACGTTGAAAACCATCAATACCAATTTCACAGGATTAGCCTTATTGCTGAATATTATTGCAAATGACTATGCAAAAAATGAAGATGGTGTAATAGCCGGAGTGAGTTCAGTAGCAGGTATGCGGGGCCGCCAGAGTAATTATATTTATGGAAGTGCCAAAGCAGGCTTTACAGCATACTTGTCAGGACTAAGAAATAAGATGTACCATCACAAGGTTCATGTGATGACCGTATTACCGGGGTTTGTTTATACCAAAATGACGGAACATCTTAATTTGCCTAAGTTATTAACTGCTAATCCAGAAAATGTTGCTTCATCTGTGTATAATGGTTTAAAGAAAAAGAAAAATATAATCTTTATAAAATGGTTCTGGCGATGGATCATGCTGATCATTACTTCTGTGCCTGAATTTATTTTCAAAAAGAAAAAGTTGTGAAAAAAGAAATTGCTTTTTTTGACTTTGATGGAACAATAACTACAAGAGATACTTTGCTGGAGTTTATTAAATTCGTAAAAGGATCTTTCTATTTTTATTGGGGATTTATAATTAATGCTCCTTGGCTGCTTGCCTTCAAACTTGGAATTATTACCAATCAACATGCTAAAGAAAAAATTCTGAAATTCTTTTTCAGTAAAATGCCTGTTTCTGTTTTCAACGAACATTGCGAGCAATTTGCAACGAAAATTATTCCCGGATTGATCCGTCCGGGAGCCCAAAAAGAGCTGGATACACTAAGTCAAGTCGGTGTGACTGTTGTAATTGTTTCAGCCTCTCCTGAAAATTGGGTAGGAAAATGGTCGAAAAGGAATTCCTTTGATTGCATTGGTACCGTTTTAGATATTAAGAATGAATTAATTACCGGAAAATTAGTTGGAAAAAACTGCCATGGAGAAGAAAAAGTGAAAAGAATAAAAAACAGATATAACATTGGAGATTATCAAGCCATCTACGCTTATGGAGATAGTAAAGGTGATCTGCCAATGTTAGAAATAGCAACTGATAATTTTTACAAACCATTTAGAAGCTAATGATTCTAATCATTTTATTTATATTTCTTATCTTACTTTATGATTAGAAAATGGAGCAATATTGTAGAAAAAAACATTTGGATTATCTTTTTTATATTTCTCTTTTCGAGAGTATTAGCATATGTTTTTAATGTTGATTTTGATTATAGTCCGATTTACAAATATTGGCAATATCTTGACATAAATACATTACGTAATAATTTAATCGACGGAGTTTGGTATAACCATGCCCAACCTCCTTTTTTTAATTTACTATTAGGCATTATATTAAAATTATTTGGCAATCATGCCATTTTTGTATTTAGTTTTCTACTCAAAATCATCTCTCTTTCTAATGCTATCCTTCTTTATAATTTATTAAAGAAAATAGAAATAAATAGAAATATCGCCTTGATAATTTCTGTGTTCTATTTGATTTCTCCAGCTTCAATTATCTTAGAAACCGAATTATATTATACAACATTGATCTCATTTCTATTACTGGTTGGATTTACAAATTTATTAAAGTTAAATAACGAAATCAGATGGAGTAATCTCATTGGTTTCTTTTTGCCGATATTACTAATCTGTCTGACTAGAAGCATGTATCATCTGATATGGTTAACGGGAGTTTCAATAATCGTTATACTCTTTAACAAAAAAAGGAAGGAGGTCAAAAAATTATATATTATTGCCTCACTCTCCCTTATTATACTAGGGGGGTGGTACTTAAAAAATTATATGATTTTCGGAACATTTTCAACCTCCTCTTGGATGGGAATGAATTTGTCAAGAAATGTATTTCACGATAACGAGTCAACCGACTCTTCCAGAATAGAGGCCTACAAGCCATTTTCAAGTATTTCTACATATCAATCGTTTATAGAAAAAGAAGATGAATATAAATACCGAGGTTTAAATAACAGAGATCTTTTATCAGAATTTAAGAATGACAGTTTTATAAATCTTAATCACATTGCATATATAGAAATATCTAAGAAATATTTGATTGCATCAAAAAACCATATATTTAAACACCCGACTTCATATACAAAAAATGTAATTCAATCCGGATTCCTATATTTTGCACCCGCAACAACATATTCCTTAATCAGGAATCAGGTACAAAAAATCAGAATTTATGACGCAATTTTTTCTTTTAACTTAACATATTTGGCAAAAACCAAATCCGAAAGAAGAATTACACTTTTGATATCGGCAATTCCAAGAATAATTCTTTACTTATATATATTTTTTATTTTATTTAGAGACTGGATCCAAAAGCGGCAAATCAGACTATTTAATACACTTATAGTATTTACAATTAGTTACATCTTTATTTTAGGTTCATTATTGGAGCATTATGAAAATATGCGTTTTCGATTTGAAATAGAACCTTTGTTTTTATTAATGCTGGGACAAGTAATACAGAAAAAATATAATAGTAAAAACCCATCCTGATGATTTATTAACCAACTTTTAAGATCATCCATTTGATTCAATTATATCTCTATAATAATTAACTTTATTTCTGGTTGGAAGCGACTATATTATTTAATTATCTTTCACACTTTTAATCTCAATCGCCATTTTAATATTCATTAAAAATCAAATGTTTCCTTTTTTTAGTTCACTAAAAGCAAAATCACAAGCCCTGGCTGTCAATGCCATATATGTTAAGGATGGGTTTTGACATGCAGAAGAGGTCATACAACTGCCATCCGTAATAAATACATTACTCACATCATGCATTTGATTCCATTTATTTAAAACTGATGTCTTTGGATTAATCCCCATTCGGGCAGTTCCCATTTCATGAACACAATCTCCCCCAACAGAATGATAATCGAATTGCTTTACATTTCTAAACCCTGTTCTTTCTAACATTTCAGAAGCTGATTCCTTCATATCATTCCTCATAATTCTTTCGTTATCTCCAAAATTAAATTGTACGCTTAAAAGCGGTAGCCCCCACTTATCTTTTTCATCGCCTTCAATTTTTATTCTATTTTGAAAATAGGGTAGCGTTTCGCCCCATGCACTAACCATTATTGCCCAATCTCCGGGGTGAATTAGTTTTTCTTTGAACTCTTTTCCAAATCCAGAAGTTCTAGCTGCAATATCATTCCAACCAAGCCTAAATCCACCACCTTGAAATCCAAAACCCCGAATATAATCAGCTCGTTTCGTTGCTTCATTTAAATTTCTAAATCTGGGTATGTAAATTCCATTGGGACGTCTTCCAGAATAATACCTATCCTTAAATCCATCAAAATCTGCCGAAGCTCCTACTCTAAAATGATGATCCATTAAATTATGGCCTATTTGCCCGCTTGAATTACCTAGTCCATTCGGAAAAGTATTTGACTTTGAATTTAAAAGAATATAAGCCGATCCAATTGTAGATGCATTTAAAAAAATAATTTTTGAATAGTATTCAATTGTCTTATTTGACTCCGTATCCAATACTCTTACTCCAGAAGCTTTTTTCGTTTTTTCGTCATACATAATCTCCACAACAATTGAAAACGGTTTCAATTCCAGATTTCCAGTTTCCATGGCAGCTGGTATTGTGGACGAGTTACTACTAAAATAGGCGCCAAAAGGGCAGCCTCTGGAACAAAGGTTTCTATATTGACATGCATTTCTTTTATATAAAGCAGTGGAGAGATTAGCTGTTCGACCAATTGTTACACATCGTTCAGGAAATTTTATTTTCATTTGACGTTTAAAATGTACCTCCAAATCATTCATTTCCATTGGCGGCAAAAAAACACTATCTGGCAAATGTGATAGCCCTTCTGGTTGACCGCTGATACCGACGAACTTTTCAACATAATCATACCAAGGAGAAATATCTTTATAACGAATAGGCCAATCAACAGCAATCCCGTCTTTAAGATTTGCTTCAAAATCCAAATCACTTAAACGATAACATTGCCTACCCCATGTTAATGATCTTCCACCCACCTGATATCCTCTAATCCAATGAAATGCCGATTCTTGTAAATAGGGATGCTCTTTGTCATTAACAAAAAAGTGTTTATTACTCTCGTTATAAGCTAAACTTTGAATTGGACTTTCATTTTCGTCTTTTTCTGAATTTTCTAATCCATATTCAAAATCCCAGGGATTATTATTGGCAGTTGGATAATCAACAATATGTTGAACATTTCTACCTCTTTCTAGCATCAGCGTCTTTAACCCTTTCTCACAAAGTTCCTTTGCAGCCCAACCTCCGCTGATACCTGAACCTATCACAATAGCATCAAACGTATTCTTGTTATTCCCCATTTATTTTCTTTTGAAACTTAGAAAGTAGCCCACCCTTTTTGATTTGGCAATAGTGCTTTAGATGCAATATATTTTCCCGGTAAATAATCATAACTTAAAGCCTGAGTAGCTCCAATTTTAGAATTACAAAACCCTAATACTGTATATTTTTTTAAAGTATAAAAAAAACTGTCCCCAAAAATAAAACGGTTTGCCTTATTGAATAATTCAGTCGAAAATTTTCCTTTCTTCTCAAAATGTTGGAGAATATTGTTTTTCTCAGTCATAGAGCATTCTTCAAACGGTTTATAATAATTAAACATTGAATATTGTATAACGTCTTTTATTCCGTCGATAAAATTATTTTGATTTTTTCTCGAAGAACAATCACTAATCATTTTAACGATAAACGACCCGGCATTTGCACTTTTTGCACCAGGCTCATTAGCTGTGACGGGAATTATGGTTTCGGCTAATTCATTTAGCAAACTTACACTTTGATTAAGTAAACCGATATCCGGATTTTTAAAAAGGTTGTACCCCTTAATTCCTGAATAACCAATTGCTGCTCCTCCACCTAAAAGTAAAATTTTTTTTACCGCTTTTCTACGATTCATATATTGAATTCTTTGGGGAATCTTCTCTAAGAAACTAGTTAACAATCATATACTTGAATAAATTTATTACTAAATAATTAAAAATCTTTTTTATTAATATTAAATGCCATAACTTAATATTAGTAAATCCTATATTTACACTTCGCAAAAAAAGATTTTAATTTTAAGAAATGAAATATTAAACCTTAATAATCAATTATTTACAATAAAAAACCTGTTTATGAAAATGAAAATTCTACTTTTTGTGCTATTTACATCAACGTTTGTTTTGCCAAATTCTACAATGGCTCAAGTGATAGATGACTATAGAAGCAATGTTGCTCCACAAGGACAGTGGACAACAATTGCAAGCTGGGAAAGGTATGATGGTGCAAGTTGGATTCCTGCAGTTGCGACTCCAACGAGTAGTACTGCAAACGTCATTACTATACAAACTGGTGATAGTATAACCTTAACCGGACCAGGAATCACCATTGATCAGATAGTTATTGAAACAGGGGCTGCATTAACCATTTTTAATGGTTCAGCAACAACTTATACAATCAATAATGGCACGGGTGATGATATTGTCGTTAATGGCAGATTAAGAATAGCAGTTGCGGGCACTACTGTTTCTGGTACCGGTACTATTCAAATAAATAGTTCTGGTAATTTTGTATTTGATATTTCTGCAAAGGTATCTGTTGCTGTTACGAATGACGGAACTGCAGATCTCGCTAATACGGCAATTCTTGTTGGGGCAACCTTTACAAATAATGGTACGCTAAATCTAAATAGCGGAAATATAAATCTTGACAATTCAAATATAATTAATAACGGAATTCTCTCTATAAACACACCTGCAGGAAGTTCAAATATAAATAACACAGCAGGGACAAATAGTTTTGTCAACAATTCTATGGGTAACTTAAGAATCATTACATCTGGTGTTAGTTCAACCATATTTGTACCATTTACAAACAGCGGTGTAATTTCCGGAGTAGGAACTTTTTCAATGAGTACTGTAACTTCAAATACTGGTACAATCAGACCTGGAAGTTCGCCAGGTATTTTGACAATAAATCCTACATTAATGCAGGGAACTGGTACAACATATTTAGCCGAAATATTAGATAACACTGGGTCTGGAACAGGTAACGACCAATTAACTGTTAACGCAGCTATTAATTTAACAGGAGTTACATTTACTGTATCAGAGATTGCACCACTCGCAACTCCTATACCACCAGGTTTTACTTATACTATTTTTAATAGTACTGGAGCATTAACTGGAACCCCTACTTATAACCTACCTTCTAACTATATTCTTGTTTTGACTCCTCCTGCTAATACAATACAGGTTCAGAAGATTGCTTTGTTCCCTTTACCAGCAATCTGGGGTGAGTTCAATGCAATATCAAAGAATAACAACCAAGTCAAATTGAATTGGAGTACGTTACAGGAAAACAACGTTTCTTCATTTGCAATTGAGTATTCTACTAATGGTGTTGATTTTAGTCCTATCGGCACTGTTGCTGCAAATGGAACTACAAATGATGTATCAGAATATAGTTTTATCCACCTTAATCCTAATGTTCAAAAAACAAATTTCTACAGAATTAAGCAAATTGATTTTGATAATAAATCAGCCTTATCTGTAATTAGAAATGTGAAATTTAATAAAGGATCTGTTGTTCAAGTTTCTGTATATCCAAATCCGGTAAAAGACAAATTGCAGGTCTCAATTCAATCAGATAATATCAGATTACAACTGGCAGATATGAATGGAAGGATAATAAAAGATCAAGTTTTACAGGTTGGCAACCATGAATGGTCATTAAGAGATTATTCTCCTGGCATTTATATGTTATCTGTTTTACAGAATAATCAAAGAATAGAAACAATTAAAATTATCAAGCAATAATCAAACAAACAGAATTAAGACTAAAAATCCCTGCAAATGCAGGGATTTTTTATTACACGTTAATAATAAATTAAGTTTTCAACTGCTACTTAGCAATCCCTAGCTTTTCACAATTTCTTCAGGTTAATAAATGCCAAAAGCTCAATATTCTAATTGCCATTTACAATTCATCCTTATATCAAGAGACTGTCTCAAAAAGGCAGACTTTTCTTAATTCACATATTTAAATAATAATCATAATTAGTTAAACTACAAAAGACAAAAAGAAACCGACTCATCTATTTATGAGTCGGCATCATTTATTTTTACTCTAATTGAAATTTTCTTTAAGCTTACGTATTTTAATAAAGAGTTTTGACTACCACATCATTGTTTAATAAACTTCAATCCTTTTGAGTTGTTCTTGTTAGAATCAACTTTGATAAAATAGATTCCAGCCGGTAGCTTACTTATATTTATTTGCTTAGGTCTTGCTCTTTCTATAGGAGAAATTACATATTCCTCACTATAAACAAGTATTCCTGAAATAGTATATATACTAATAACACTTTTGTTTTGATCTGTACCCTTATCAAATTGTATGTTTATTGACTCAACAGCTGGATTTGGAAAAATTAAGAAAGTTCTATTATTTTCCAAAGCTTCATTAACTGTAATCACCATCGTATCTCTATCTACTGCTCCTTGAATATCAGTAACACTAAGCTCAAAACTATATTCCCCGGCTATTAAATCATTTATTAAAGTCTGTGCTTGCGTAGGACTAGCTATCGTATAGGTCGCAGGGCCGGTAAGTTTTGTCCACTGGTAGCCTGTTATTATTCCATCAGGATCTATACCACTTCCCGTGACCGTCACTGTATTCGTTGGTAATGTTATTGTCTTATCTGAACCAGCATTCGCTGTCGGTGATTGATTCGCTGCTGCATCCACTGTTACCTGAACCGTATCCTTGCCAGTAGCTCCCTGATTATCTGTTACTCTTAATTCAAATGTATAAACTCCCTGTACCAAATTATTGATTGCTGTCTGTGCTTGCGTAGGACTAGCTATCGTATACGTTGAAGGACCCGTTAGCTTGGTCCATTGGTAGCCTGATATCGTTCCGTCTGGATCTATGCCGCTTCCCGTTATCGTCACCGTATTCGTTGGTAATGTTATTGTCTTATCTGAACCAGCATTCGCTGTCGGTGATTGATTCGCTGCATTC
>Ga0138256_10002564_pt1 | contig 19478 bp, 15 predicted proteins | sample KNB2016incub_MG_FD_105486 | JGI IMG/M metagenome (GOLD analysis project Ga0138256, IMG submission 105486) | Active sludge microbial communities from wastewater in Klosterneuburg, Austria - KNB2014incub_MG | ecosystem: Engineered > WWTP > Activated sludge > Unclassified | place: Austria... | reverse complement strand
GTAATAATGTTTTGTGTTACTTCATCTTTAGAATTATCCAGGATTGCAATATTTGCATTTCTCACTTCGGTAGTGATCGCAAATCCAAAAATAAGTAATTGAACAATCGGCAATCCAATCAGAACAAGCATAGAACGTGTATCGCGCAAAATGTGATGAAATTCTTTTTTGACAAAAATGATTAACTGTTTCATAAAGATTTACTCTCCACGTTTAGCACCACGAGCAAGCATTAAAAAAACTTCATCCATTGATTCAGCATTATATTTTGATTTTAAGTTTGCTGGGGAATCAAGAGCCTGAATTACACCATCAACCATTATAGAAACACGATCACAATATTCTGCTTCATCCATATAATGTGTGGTAACAAAAACTGTAATTCCGTTGTGTGCCGCTTCATAAATCATATCCCAGAATTGTCTTCGTGTAATCGGATCAACTCCGCCCGTGGGTTCATCTAGAAAAACAATTTTTGGCTGATGAAAAATTGCTATACTGAAAGCTAGTTTTTGTTTCCAGCCAAGCGGAAGTGAAGCAACTAATTTATCGGCCTCATTATTTAAACCGAGTTTGTTTATAAGTTCTTCACTTTTGGATTTAATTTCTTTATCACTTAATCCGTATATGCCGCCAAAAAGTTGAATGTTCTCTTTGATTGTTAAATCTTCATACAAAGAAAACTTCTGACTCATGTAGCCAATACTTTTTTTTATTTGTTCAGTTTGTATGTAAATATCAAATCCAGCAATTGTTGCATTTCCACTGGTGGGAATTGAAATCCCAATTAACATTTTCATCGCAGTAGTTTTTCCTGCGCCATTTGCACCAAGAAAACCAAATATTTCACCTTTATAAACTTCAAACGAGATTTCACTAACAGCAGTAAAATCTCCAAACCTTTTTGTGAGTTTATCAGTTTTAATGACAATTTCTTTTTCTAATAACATATTATTTCATTAATTCCATAAAGCAATCTTCAATTTCCGGTTTGATGATTTTAATAGTTGCTTTTGCGTGTCCTGATTTGATCAAATAATTTTCTAAATCCAAAATATTCATCTCATCATCTTTAAATGTGAGATGATGATTTTCACCAAATCCAAAACAACTTTCAGTATTTTCAAACGATCGAAGATCATTTAAAAGTTTAAACATATTTTCTGAGTGAACAGCAAAAAGCTTTTTATCAAAACTATCAATTATGTTTATCGGAGTATCAATTTTTAAAATTTTACCGATTTGAATTAATGCAATTCTATCGCAAAGTTTTGCCTCATCCATATATGGTGTTGAAACAAGAATTGTTATGCCTTGAGCTTTTAATTTTTTTAGCATTTCCCAAAATTCTTTTCTGGAAACAGGATCAACACCTGTTGTTGGTTCATCAAGAAAAAGTATTTTTGGTTTGTGGATTAGTGCACAGCTTAATGCAAGTTTCTGTTTCATTCCGCCGCTTAACTTACCGGCACGACGAGTTTTAAATGGTTCGAGTTGTTTATAAATATCTGAAATTAGATCATAGTTTTCTTGAATAGTTGTATTGAAAATCGTTGCAAAGAAATTAAGATTTTCTTCAACTGTTAAATCCTGGTAAAGTGAAAATCGTCCAGGCATATAACCAACCAGATCACGAATCGCTTTCCAATCTTTTATAACATCAAAACCGAGAACAGTCGCATTACCTTTATCAGCAAGCAATAATGTTGTTAATATTCTAAAGATTGAAGTTTTGCCTGCACCATCAGGGCCAATCAATCCAAAAAGTTCACCTTCATTAACAGAAAATGAAATATCATCAACAGCGGTAACAACAGTTTTTCCGCTGGAATATGTTTTTGTGAGATTATTTAATTCTATTGCATTCATAAAATTAAAATTTAACTTCTCCGTACATTCCAATTTTCAGATAACCATCGTTGATAACTTTTACTTTTATTGAGTAAACAAGATTTGCACGTTCATCTTTTGTTTGAATTGTTTTTGGAGTAAACTCTGCTTTTGACGAAACCCAATAAATTGCTCCGCTCATTTCTTTTTGATCACCTTCACCTTTATCAACAAACACTTTTACTTTCTGTCCAAGTTTTATCTCGCCTAATTGATTTCCATCAACATATGCACGCAACGTCATCTCTGAAAGATTTGCAATTTTGTAAAGCGCTTTTCCGTTTGAAGTTACTTCGTTTAATTTTGCATAACGAGTAAGCACCGTTCCATCAATAGGATTTATTATGTAACTCTTCTTTATTTGATCCTCAATTTGTTCGATCTGAGCAGTTAACGGAAGAGTTTCGCTTTGCAAACCTTGCTTTGAAATTGTTAAGCTGGATTTTGTAGCGTTGTATTGCTTGCGTAAAACATCAAGTTGAGAATTAACATCATCAAGTTGTTTTGTAGTTGCAGCATTTGAGTTAACAAGATTTTGAATTCTTATTTGTTCTTTCTCAGCAGTTTCAATTTGCTTTTGTAATGATGCAAGTTGAGTCGCAATATCAGGCTGCTTACTTAATACGGCTTTAATTGTTGCCAGGAGTTGTTTTTTCTTTAGATGTAATTGGATTGTGTCAACAATTCCAACAACTTGTTTTTGTTTAATTATAAATCCTTCTTCAATATCAAAAAAAATCAATTTGCCCATTGCCTCAGATGAAACAATTATTTCATCTGATTCAAATGTTCCTGTTGCATCAAAATCACCATCGCCATTTGAACATGCAAATAAAAATGTTAAGCTTAAGATAAAAGCAATAATTAATAATTTGTTTTTCATAGTCTTCTCTTATTAAAAATTAATTTCCGGTTGTAATTTTAAAATTATACTCAGCGAGTAATAATTGTATTTCGTGAATTGCTAGATTTTGTATTGCAGCATCTTCAGCATTTAGCTCTCTAATAAAATCGTTAGAAGTTATTACCCCATTTTCAAGTTTAGCTTTTGCGGATTCTTTAATTGAAGTTCTGAGAGTAATTATTTCTTTATCAACGTTTACTAGTTGTTTAAGTTTTTCAACTTCCTGCAACTGCTGCCTGATAGAAATATTTGTATTCAGTAAAAATGTTTGTTTCTGTGTCTCAATAATATTTTTATTGATTTCATTTATCTCGCTTTCATTTCCGTAACTGTAGAGATTTGAAAGTGACCAGGATAAACGCGCGCCAGCTATATAAAACCAATCAAACTCATTCATCAACACATTCAAACTTGGTTTGCCGTATCCACCTTGAAAAAACAGACTTGCCTTTGGAAGAATTTTTGAAATTGATAAACCATCCTGATTTTCTATCAAGTTCTGTTGCGATGAAAATAATTTTAATTCAGGTCGATTTATTTCAACTTCGGATTTAAAACTACTTGAAACTGGCTGAATTAGTTTTGTTGATTCATTTAATTGTTGGTTAATCAACAAACCTAGCATATCTAAATACGCTATGCGCGAAGAATTCAATTCAATTTCTTTTTGATCTGTTTTTAATAGTTCAGCTTTCAAAACATCAACATCAGATTTCATTGCAGTACCGTTTTCTAAAGCCGAAGTAAGTTTTAAAATGCTTGCGTTCAAATCATTCCTAATAAAACTTACTTGAACCAGTTGAGCATCGAGTAACAATATTCCAAAATAAATTTGATTAACTCTTTCTTTAACTTTTATCAATTCAACTTCAAGCTTTTGATTATCAATTTCTGCAATGGATTGCTGAATGCCGGATTGTGAGCTCATTATTCCGCCATCATAAATAGTTTGGGTTACATCAGCATAAACTTTGTATTGATCTTTTGTCAGCTTATCGATAGTCATTCCTGGAATTGAAATTGGCAATGAAGTAACATCTGATTGATAAGTTGCTTGAGCATTAATCGTAATCTGAGGAAAGTATCCATTCCAAACATTGCTTACATTAAACTCCATACTTTTTGCAACGTACTCTTTTTGTAAGATGAGAGGATAATTTTCTTGTGATTTTGTATAACATTCATCAAGCGTGAGTGTAGTTTGTGGTTTTAATATTCCAACACTTGTAAAAACGATTGCAATAATGATAAATCTTTTCATATTAAATCTTATTTATTGTTTTATTAAAAACTTTTTTACCTTTTTCAGTTAAGATTCCACCAATAATAATTTTAAATGTGAATCGTGCACCTTCAACGATTGAGAAACTATTATTTAAAATAAAATCTGGATTAACAATTGATCTTACAGATATGACCAAAATCGTCATTATAATTGATGTCGGATAATCGATAAATAATCCTTCTTTCTTTCCTTGTTCAATTACTTTTGTAATATTTTCAAACATCATCTTTGTGCGGAATTTATCAATCTCATTCCATATTTCCGGAAAATGCTTTTTCATTTCTTCCATTCTTTTGTTTGAGATTTTGTCGGCTGCACTTGCAAGTATGTTTATTAGTTCTGCTAACTTTTCAATTGCATTTTTATCTGAGTTTAATGCGGGTAAAATTTTACTTTTCATCCGACCCATAAAATGCCTGGCTATTGCCATTACAAGATCTTCTTTTGATGGAAAAAACTTGTAGATCGTTTTTTTGCTCATTCCAAGTTCTGAAGCAACATCATCCATCGTGGTTTTATAAAAACCCTCTTTAAAAAGTTTGCCTTCTATTTGCTCAATTATTTGTTCTTGCATTACAAAATTCCTTGTGGAAACTAATTTCGTATTTCTGGTTTCCAAACTAAACTTTTATTTCTCACTTGTCAAGAATTAGAATTGAATAAATTTTAATAAGTATTTGTAATCACAAATTTGGCTAATAAATTAAATCTTAATAATATTGTTCATCATTTAATAAATATATGAGGGTTACATGAGAACGGTATTTATTATTTCTATTCTTTTTCTTTTTTCAAACATCTCCTTTCCGCAAGAACAAATTGAAACAAATATTGAAAGTGCGGTGCAAAATGCCAAAAAAGGTGTTTACTGGGCTTTATCCAATATTCCTGTTAAGAAAGCTAAGATTGAAAAATCAATTGTTAATGAAGATAAGCTTTTAGCAAGGGTAAAAGTTGCAAAGGAACTTAATGGTGTTCGAGTTGAATCAACTGGGTATTATCAAACGAATGAAGTCACGATTGTTCTTTATCGTTCAAGAGATAGTTTGGTTAGGGATGGTTACATCAAAAAGGGTGATCTTGAATCCTACTCTGAAGAAGATTAAACAATAATTAATTTTCGTAACATCTTGACTTAGTAAACTTTTTTTTGTAATTCTGTAACGGTTATTACATCCACTAATCATTTTGTAATTAGAGTTACAGATGCACAATCAAAGATTAATAGATCTTTTCTTAGAAGTTGCAAGAATCAATGCTCTTTCTGGCAACGAAAAACCTCTCGCTGATTATATAAAATCTTTGCTTACTAAATATGGTTATAAAGTAAACGAAGATAATTCTCAAAGTGCCACAAACAGTAATACTGGAAATCTGATTTGCAAAATTGGTAGTGGCGGTGATTATATGCTGTTATCACATATGGATACAGCAAGACCCACAGAACATGTTAAACCAATTATTCTTGAAGATAAAATAACTTCTTCCGGCGATACTGTTCTTGGAGTTGATAATCGTGCAGGAGTAGCTGTTTTGCTTTACACTTTAGAAAAAATTGCACTAGAAAAAATTCCTGTTAAAGATTTTACAGTTGCCTTTACAACTTGTGAAGAAACAACATTGTTTGGATCAAAAAATCTTGGAGTAAATGGAGAGATTAAACACGGATTTATTTTTGATTCGGGTTATAGACCAGGAAGTTTTATTTATTCAGCTTGCGGTGCTATTGGATTAGCAATTAAAATTGTTGGTAAGGCTTCTCACTCAGGTATTTCACCTGAAAAAGGAATCAATTCAATGCAGGTTGCTGCAAAAGCAATCAGTCAATTACCACTCGGCAGAATTGATGAAGAAACAACCATGAACATTGGTTTACTAAAAAGTGGTTCTGCTGTAAATGTTATTCCTGAATTAACGGAGCTTGAAGGTGAAGTTAGATCATTCAATCTAAAAAAGGCTGAGGATAATTTTAATTTACTTGTAAACATTTTCAAATCTGAAGCAGAAAAAGTTGGAGCAAAAGTTGAGATAAATTATTTCTGGGACTTTTTGCCTTATACAATTCCAGAATCAGCATTCGTCTATAAAGAAATTTCACGAGTATTAGAAAAAGTTGGATTAGAACCAACACCAAAAATATCTCTCGGCGGAAGTGATGCTAACTCACTTAACGGAAGAGGAATTGAATCAGTAAATCTTGGTATTGGTACACAAAATCCGCACTCGAATGAAGAGTTTATCTACATTGAAGATTTAATTAATTCAGCTAAAATTGCATTAGAACTTGTTAAGAAAGATTAAATAATATGAAAAAACTTTTACTGTTTATTCTTGCAATAATTTTAATTTCAATCAATGCAAACCTTGCACAAACAAAAGGTAAGTTAGTTATTGTTGGCGGAGAACAAACAAATGATATCGTAAAAAAATATGTTGAACTAGCCGGCGGATGTGATGCAAAAATAATTGTTATCCCTAATGCAGGTTCAGAGCCTAAATATTGGAGTGAAGTTCAGGTTGAAGAATTTACAGATCTTGGTGCACAGGCTGAGTATCTTTTATTTACCAGACAAACTGCGGATGATGAAGCTAACTTAAAGAAAATGGATTGGGCAAATGCTGTTTTCTTTTTAGGTGGCGATCAAAGTGATCTTGCGAGAGATATGCTTGGAACAAAACTGTTAAGCAAAGTTTTTGATATTTATAATAATGGTGGTGTCGTTGGCGGATCAAGTGCCGGTGCTGCAATTATGAGTGAAGTTATGATTACTGGTAATGAGTTGATTAACAAAGATTCAACTGTTTCATTCGTTACAATTGAAAAAGGAAATGTTGAAGTTAAAACTGGTTTTGGATTTTTAAAAAATGCAATTGTTGATCAACATTTTTTAAAACGTAAAAGGCACAATAGAACAATAGCTTCTTTAATTGAACATCCAAATTTATTTGGAATTGCAATTGATGAATCAACAGCAATTATAGTTTATCCGGATGAAACTTTTGAAGTAATTGGCAGTTACCAGGTACTTGTGTATGATCCAGTTGATGGGGATAATATTCGTGAAGATAGAAATGGTAATCTTGGAATTTCTGATATGAGACTTCAAGTTTTAATAAGTGGTGATAAGTTTGATATGAAAACAAGAAAAGTAATTAAATGACCGAAACAAAAAGGAAATTTAAGTTTAAGGTTCCAAACACTTACTTGTTAATATTTTCGTTGCTTGTACTGATTGCTGCGATGACATGGATAATTCCAGGCGGACAATATGAAAAAGCAATTGTAAATGGAAGAGAAGTAGTTGTTCAAAACTCATTTAAGTATATAGATAATAAGCCCCAAGGGTTTATTGATTTGTTTATTGCTCCTTTAAAAGGATTTGTTGAGGCTGGATTAATTATTGGTTTTATTTTATTTGTTGGTGGTTCATTTAATGTTCTTGCAAAAACTAATGCAATAAATTCTCTCATCCATAAACTTGCAAGAGCGCACAAAGATTCTAAACTTCTTCAAAAACTTTTCATTCCTGTTTTGATGTTAATGTTTTCTCTTGGTGGAGCAACATTTGGGATGAATGAAGAAATAATTCCGTTTGTATTGATTATAGTTCCAATCTGTCTTGCTCTTGGCTATGATTCAATTGTTGGTGTTGCAATTCCATTAGTTGGTGCGCATATTGGTTTTGCTAGTGCTTTCTTAAATCCATTTAATGTTGGTATTGCACAGGGCATCGCAGATGTTCCATTGTTTTCGGGAATTGGTTACAGACTAATTAGTTGGTCAATCTCAACATTTGTTGCGATATTATTTCTTTTATGGTATGTAAAAAGATTGTCAAAGAATCCAAAGATTAGTCCAACTTATGAATTTGATGAAGAGAGAAGAAAGAATGAAAATATTAATGGAGTTTATGAAAACGAAAGCGAGTTAACAACAAAACATAAAGCTGTGTTATTAACTTTTGCTTTATCTCTTGTAATAATTGTAGTTGGTGTAATAAAACTTGGCTGGTATATTGAAGAAATTTCTGCAGCATTTTTTATTATGGGAATTATTGTTGGAATTATTGGCGGATTAAAAGTTGATGAATTCACTAAAGCATTTATTGAAGGCGCAAAAGATTTAGTGGGAACAGCATTAATAGTTGCTCTTGCTCGTGCAACATTAGTCATCTCACGTGATGGACAAATTATTGATACGGTTCTTTATGGACTATCACCGTACATTCAATCATCATCGCCAATTTTTGCATCACAAAAAATGTTTATGGTTCAGGCTGTAATAAATTTCTTTGTACATTCCGGTAGTGGGCAAGCAGCGCTTACAATGCCAATTATGGCTCCGCTTTCAGATCTTGCTGGTGTCTCAAGACAAACTGCAATCTTAGCATTTCAATTTGGAGAGTACACAAATATTATAATACCTACATCTGCTGTAACAATGGGTGCGTTATCGATGGCGAAAGTTCCCTGGGAAAAATGGGCAAAGTGGGTTTTACCTTTAATGATAATTTTATTTGTATTAGGATTTATTTTGTTAATTCCACCAAATCTTTTTGGCTGGCAATAAGTTTTTAATTAATAAATGTTCAATCATTAAATAAAAGGTGTGTTATGAAAAAACTATTACTTTTGGGAGTAACAGTTCTAACGTTTGTTTTTGCCAATAAAACAAATGCACAAGTTGATATCTATCTTGATAATCTTAATGTTTATGTTACTGAATATGGCAGAGTTGCACTTTATTCATTACCTGATACCATTCGTCAGGTATACAGAACAGCATTATTAGTTGGCACTGGACCTGACGCAGTGTTTGATTTGATATGGGATCTTGAAGTGGAAGAGCCGACAACTTTATTATCAACACCCTCTTTTGGTGACTATGAGGTTTATGGAAGCTATAATAACGATTACTCTGGTGCCCCACCTAATGTACTAGAGAAAGAAAATGTTTATTGCTGGCAAAACATTAATGCTGTTTTAATCAAATACACAGTTATCAATCGAGAGGCAACAAGTATTGATGCAATTAATGGATGGGAATTTTTACCAAGAATTGAAAATAGCAGGAGTGGTGGAGATACTGTTACATATTATACACAAAGTAAAATACTTTCTGTAAAAAATAATAAAGCTGTAGGATTTAAGGTATTATCTGAAGAATTGAAATCAGTTGGATCATTCTATTACTTTACTGATTATGAGACCGATTCGTTATTCTGGAGTTGGTTGAGTTATAATTCGTTTGATACATTATTTATTACTGACCCAAATAATCCAAGTGTTGATGCTCCTGCAATAATTCCTGCATTAAATTCAAAGACTATAGCACCAATGGATTCGGTGACATTTTATATCTCATTAGCATACAATGATAATGAAGAATCAATGTTGGCAAGTTTAGAGCAAGTCCAACAAAAATATAATCAACTCGTTTCTGTTGAATCAGATTTAAATAACATCCCAAGCGATTATATTTTGAACCATAATTATCCTAACCCATTTAATCCATCTACAAAAATATCTTTTGGATTGCCGCAACGTTCTAATATTTTATTAAGAGTTTTTAATGCTTTAGGTGAACAAGTTGCAGAACTTATGAATGGTTCATTGGAAGCTGGTACTCATACCTATAATTTTGATGCGTCAGATCTTACATCAGGAATATATATTTATTCCTTACAAACTGATGCTGGTATTATCTCAAATAAAATGACTTTAATTAAATAACTTTTTTGAAAGAGAAAAAAATGAAAACAATTTACACTTTCTTAGTAGTATTACTTTTTACATCCGTTTTATCTTTGGATGGTTTTGCACAGAGTTTTTATACGGGAACAATAGGTGTAACCCAGAGTAATGGTGGTAGAACAAGAGTTTATTCTGATAATCTTACTACAAGGCAGTTTGAAAGGATTTCTATTTTAGTCGGTGTTAGTACCTCTGCAGTATTTGATTATAATGAAGATCAGGATGTTTTAATAAATGCTGCTACTGTTACTTCACCACTTTTAAGTGACTTTGAAGTTACATCAACAATAAACAATTCATACTCGGGTTTACCACCTGTTGTGCAAGCAAGTTACAATATTTATGGTTGGAATAATGGGGCATATCTTTTATTTAAAGCTACTGTTAAAAACAATGAAGCTGCAGCAATTAATGCTGTTATTGGTCTTGAAGCAATTCCTAGAGTTAACGGAACATATGAAAATGATACTCTACAGTGGGATGCCGCTTCACAAACAGTGTTGTTTCACAAAAATGCTTACGCAGGAATAAAATTACTTTCAAGCCAACAAAAATCTTTAGAATTAGTTGAATGGACAGATCCATATGCTAACGATTCATTATACTATGTATGGTTAACACAAAATTCATTCGATCCATTATTAATTGCAAATGCTGCTGGTGATGGTGCTGTTGCTGTTCTTGGACAAGATCCGGTAACAATAAATCCTGGCGATTCCGTTGTATTCTATTATGGTATTTCGATTGGATCAGATAAAGTGAATTGTCTATCAAATATGGATTTGTGCGTAGCAAAGTATAATCAAATCTTACCTGTTGAATTAACATCGTTTACAGGTACTTTGATTGACAATAAAGTTAATCTTAAATGGCAAACAGCAACTGAGTTAAATAATCTTGGCTTTGAGATAGAGAAAAAAACAAGTGGAAATTCTGAATGGGTAAGAATTGGATTTAGTGAAGGTAAAGGAACTACAACTAATGTTCAAGATTATTCTTTTATCGATGACATTACTTCTTCTAAAGCAGAAAAACTTTATTATAGGTTAAAGCAAATTGATTATAACGGTAAATTCGCATATTCAAATGAAATAGAAATTTATTCTAACCTTGTGCCTGATAATATTGTTTTAGATCATAATTATCCTAATCCATTTAATCCATCTACAAAAATTTCTTTTGGATTACCACAAAAATCAAATGTTATATTAAGAGTGTTTAATGCTTTGGGTGAACAAGTTGCTGAACTTGTAAGTGAAACTCTTGAAGCTGGAACTCACTCATATAATTTTGATGCATCAAATTTAACTTCTGGAGTTTACATTTATTCTTTACAGACAGATGCCGGTGTGGTTTCAAATAAGATGACTTTGTTAAAATAAAAAAAAAGCCCCATCTCTAAATCCCTTCCCCTAAAGGGAAGGGACTTGAGGCATCATATTTATAATATATTATGGATCGCTACAAAGAAATAAAAGAAAAGATTACCAGCAGGTATAATTCTCTTCCTAAAAATCAGAAGAAAATTGCTGATTACTTTATTAATAATTTTGATAAAATCCCATTTGTAAATGTGCAGGACTTGTCCGTTTCTACCGGTGCAAGTGTAGCTTCAATTGTAAGGTTTTCTCAAAGAGCTGGATTCAAAGGGTTTAGCGAACTGCGTGATGCAATTACAGGTTCACTTCAAAAAGAAATACATAATAAAACAATTTTTCCTCTTTTTGAAAAAAGAACAATGGAAGAAGATTTACTTACGGAAGTTGCAAATCAGGATATTAAAAATATTAATGATACTTTAAATCTTGTTGAACGTAAAACATTTGATTATGTAATTGACCGAATTTTAAAATCTGAAAGAGTTTTTACTGCCGGTTTGGGAATATCTTATCTTCTCGCAGAAATACTTGCATATCAATTAACTCAAGTTGGAATCAGTGCTTCAGTGTTACAACATTCGCATACTTTATTTAATGAACATATTTTGTTTTTAAATCCAAAAGATTTGCTAATAGTTTTTTCTTTTCCACCTTATTCAAAAGAGACAATTGATGCTGCAGAATATGCTCATAAAAGGAAAATAGATGTTATTGCCATTACTAATAAACATGCTTCACCTGCTACTTTTTTTACTAAAGCAAACCTAATTGTTAGAAGTGAAAACATGTTATACACAAATTCTTTTGCTGCAATTTCAGTTCTTATAAATGCAATTGCAACTGCTTGTGCAATTAAAGACAAGCAAAGAGCAAAAAAGATTCTTAAAGAATCTGAGGAAATAATGATTAACCAGAATCAAGTTATAAGTGAAAGTTAGCTATGAAAAAGATATTATTAATTCTATTCTTACCTTTCTTCATCTATGCAGGTACAACCGGAAAACTTGCAGGTACAATTAAAGACGCACAAACTGGTGAACCATTAGTCGGTGCAAATGTTATGATAGAAGGTACAAACTTTGGAGCTGCAACAAATGCTGATGGCGAGTATGTAATATTAAATATTGCTCCCGGTAGATATAACATAAAGTTTAGTTTTATAGGATATGAAACTATCGTTATGCAAGATGTTTCAATTGCTGTTGACCAAACAACTTTATTGCCTGTGCAGTTAAATTCACAAAGCATACAGGTAGATGAGATAGTTGTAACAGCTAGAACCCCACTTATACAAAAAGATGTTACAAGTAGTATATCTGTAATTACTCGTGAAGAAATTGATGCATTACCTGTTTCAACTTTTACTGAATTACTTTCATTACAAGCTGGTGTAACAGGAAGTGGTTCAAGCCTTCACATTAGAGGTGGAAGATCAAATGAAGTTGCGTATATGATTGATGGGACTATTGTTGTTGATCCTTTACTTGGTGGATTAGCAACAGATATTAATAATGATGCTATCCAGGAAATGAGTTTACTTAGCGGAACCTTTAATGCTGAATATGGAAATGCTCTAAGCGGAGTTGTTAATATTGTAACACGAGATGGTGCAGATAAATTTTCTGGTAAGCTGGAAGCAAGAACAAGTGAGTTTGGTGTTGATCGTTATACTGATTTGCATGAAAACAGAATAAACGGAAGTTTAAGTGGACCAATTGTAATTCCGGAATTTAATTTTTTTATTTCGGGTGAAATTGATAAACGTGGAAGCTATCTTCCATTTGGTTATGATAATTCAAAATCATTTTTTAGTAAGTTATCAACAACCATAATTCCATTTGTAAAAATCTCATTATCAAATAGAGGTAGTTTAGGAAAACGGCAAAACTATAGTCACTCTTATAAATACATTCCTGAACAATATTTAAGAAGCAGAACAGATAGCTGGCAAAGTTCATTAAATTTTACCCATACTTTGGCAAATAATTTCTTCTATGAGGTAAAGGCTTCCTATTTCAATCAAGGTTACTATTCAGGTATAGATAAAGACACTTCAGAATATTTGACTTCAACGGAAGAACAGTATTTTGAAAATATTGGTAATGGGCATGAATTTTATAGTCTTTCAGATCATCCTCAATTGCTAGATAGTAGAACCGCAACTATGGATCTAAAAACCGATGCAGTTTGGCAATTAGGTTCTTTGAATGAAATAAAAGTTGGTGTATCATATAAAAAACACTGGTTAAAGTTGTATGATATATACGATCCCAAAAGAAACTTTCCTTACATAGATAATTATAACACTGAACCGTTTGAAGGTGCAGCTTACGTTCAAGATAAAATTGAATTAGCATACTTAGTTATAAATCTTGGATTACGTTTTGATTATATAAACTCTAATATAGTTTTTCGTGATGACCCGTTAGACCCAAACACAATGGTTGAAGTAAAAACACGTTCACAGTTTTCACCACGAATAGGAATTGCACATCCAATTTCCGATAGAACCAAACTTCATTTTTCTTATGGTCACTTTTTCCAAAACCCTGATTTCCAATATTTATTTGAAAACAATCTATATGATTTAAATGTTAGAGAACCGTTATTTGGTCAGCCTAATCTTGATGCACAAAGAACTATTTCTTACGAGGTTGGATTGTCTCATCAATTTTCTGATAATATTGCGATGAACTTAACTGCATATTATCGTGATATAACCGGTTTGATTGGAACACGATATTACGCTCCTTTTGTCGAAGGAAGATATACAGGTTACACACTTTATGTAAATGAAGATTATGCAAATATTAAAGGATTTGAAATTACTGTTGATGTAAGACCAAATAAATATTTTTCTGGTGGATTGACATATACTTACTCAGTTGCAAAAGGTAGTGCCTCATCAGAAACGGAACAATATCCTGGAACAGATGAATCAACTCAGCTATACTACTTAGATTTTGATCGCCCACATGTTTTTAATGCAAGCGGTACTTATACAATTCCAAAAGATGAAGGACCGGAAGTATTTGGTTCTACTATTTTTGATGACATGGATTTTAGTTTGATATTTAAAGCCAGTTCAGGTGCTCCTTATACACCCTCAGGAAGAGATATTGGATTTGTCGATAAAAACTCTTTAAGAGAACCAAGCTTATATAACTTCGACTTAATGATTGGTAAAGAAATAGAATTCACAGAAAATCTTAGACTACGATTATTTGCCGAAATTCTCAATCTAACGGATCATAGAAATATCCTTTATGTTTATGGTGATACAGGCGATCCTGATTATACAACAGTTGGTGGTTACTCAACAGAGTATATGCAAGATCCATCAAACTATGGTCCTCCTCGTTCTGTTAGGATAGGTTTTACATTTAGATTTAATTAATCATTCTAGATTAGGATAGAAAAATGAGAAGAGTTTTTTATATAGAAGTAATAACAACCTTAATATTATTTGCTTCAGTAATTTCTGCTCAATATAAAAAGGATATAGAAGACAGAGATCCACTCAATAAAATTTTTAGAATTCAGGATCGAGCAGGAGGAACTCATAATGCAAGCAACATTGGGTTGTTTTTTGAAAACCGTGGTAAGCTTTATCCAAGGAATATAACATGGGGACCTTCTGGTGAATTTCCGATAAATAGCGCAAAAAATTATATCTATCGTATAAACCAGTATGTAGGAATACCCGGGAATGTAATACAAGGTCGTTTTACAACAAATGAGGAATGGGAAGCTGTATTTGGTTATCATAATAGTGATACGGCAAGAGTTGCAATGAGCGATGACCCTAATTCATGGCACCCAGAACGTGGTTGGCCTGTTAAAGATCCCAATGGAAAGAATATTATTTTATCTGATCAGGATAGTTACTGCGTTTTTAATGATAGCAATAACACAGTGCAGATTCTTGGAATTCAGGTAGCACAAACAGGTTATTCATTTGGAACAAACTTTGCAAAAAACATTCTCTTCTTTAAGTATGAACTTACTAACACAAGTCAGAATACATATGATAGTCTTTATTTTCATCTTCACAATGATATTGATGTAGGTGATATCAGTGGCGGTTTACCTGAATGGGGAGATGACAAAATGAATTTCGTCAAGTCTCGAAACTTAATTTACTTCTATGATGATGGTGTTTCAGGAGAGTGGTCTGACGGCAAAACAGGTTTCTTTGGTGTGATGATGTTAAAAACTCCAGAAATTAATGGAATACAGCCTGGTGTTACAGATATGCATTATATGTTATATGATGATGATGAAGAATTTGATAAAGATTCTATGCAATATTGGTTTATGTCATCAGATCCTATTCTATACAATTCACCTGGTAGAAATAAATATTTTCATTTAGGAAGTAATACAAACTTACACTTTGATGATCCTGCCACAATTCCGGTATCTGGAATGGATATTCAGGGTCATATTTCATCAGGCCCTTATACTATTGGTCCTTCAGATACTCTGATCTTTTATACTGCGTTTGTTGCCGGAGAAACTTATGATGAAATGATAAATGCTGCCACTGTTGCTCAAATCGCTGTGGATGAAAATTTCAATTTACCAAAACCGCCAACGCGTCCTAATTTAAGTTCTTCTGAGGGTAACTTTAAGTCATTTTTATATTGGGATGATATTTCGGAAAAGAGTTTTGACCAATCAGCTGGATATGATTTTGAAGGATATAGGTTATATAGAAGTAAGAATAATGGTTTAGACTGGGTTAAGATAGCCGACTTTGATCTTAAAAATTCAGTCGGCAAAAACACAGGGTTACAATATAATTATATTGATACTACTGTTATTAATGGTTTTGAATATTGGTACACAATTACTGCTTACGATAAAGGTGATTCAACAATTGGAATTTTAGAAAGCGCGCTAGGGAATTCGCTAGAAGCTGTAAATACCGTTTCGGTAATCCCAAGATCCGATGCTATTGGAAGAACTTCTGTAACCCCAATTGAAGTGGCAAACTTACTAACAGGTAATACTAATTATTTACTGAATGTAACTTCTATTGATGAAGAAACATTAGCTGGTAATGAGTATCTGTCAAAGTTTAGTGTAGTTCCTAAAATTGAATCTGGTGATCTAGCAACAAAGGTAACTACCACAGTAATTAATGCAGATTCGATTAAACCTTATAAATACACTATTGAATTTACTTCAGCTTCAACATTTAATTTAATGAATGTTACTCTAAATGAATTACTAAGAGAAGGATATGGATATCAATTCGGAGGGCGTGATCTGACGAGAACTGATTTGGGATTAAAGTTCAGCATGCGTGATACTGCTGGAACTCCGGTTGAATTTCGTCCTGAAGCCGGTGATGTAATCGCAATTAACTATTCGATGACAGCAGTTAGAAATAATCAAGACACAGTTATTAATAAGAGAGCCTATCAAATTGATCAAGTATTAACTAGTACTGATGGTGTGTCACTACAATTAGTTGCACCGGAAGTTATTCAAAGTGTTTCTAGAATCGGTGGTACTGATAATGTTGAAATGACTTTTGAAGTTGTTAATGAGGCAATTGTTAAAGACTCAATTTATATTGCTTCAATTGAAGGAAATGGAACACAAAATGGAAATGGATTTGTTCTGCTTTCTGTATCAGGCACAGCAATTCAACTTGATACTTTATTTAATGAAGATACTTTTACATTTGGCGGAATAGAAGGAACAATTACATTTCCAAATGCAACACCACCATCAGCAGGAAATAGATTTTCTGTTGAAACTGTTAAACCTGTTATGCCAAGTATAAACGATTCTTACTCATTTAAAATTGAAGGTGCTAAAGTTGATTATCAACAAGTGAAAAGTGAGTTAAGTAAAATTAAAGTTGTGCCCAATCCTTACATAGTATCTTCATTATGGGAACCGGAATTTGGCGAACTTAGAAAAGAACCGTTAAGGCAAATTCAGTTTATTAATCTTCCTCCGGAATGTACTATCTACATTTTTACAATTGATGCAGATTTGATTAAGACAATTGATCACAATGCAACAAATGGAACTGAAGTTTGGGATTTACGAACTGAAGGCGGAAGAGAGTTAGCAGCCGGAATGTATATCTATGTCGTTAAGACAAAAGATTCCGAGTACAAAGAACGATTTGCAATAATTAAATAGCTGAAGCAGGAAACTATATGAAAACATACATAAAAATATTTTTGATTCTACTTGCTTGCGGAAATGTCTTTGCACAGAATCCAAATCTTGGAACTTCCGGCGCGCAATTTTTGCAATTGCCTGTTGGCGCACGAGCTGAAGCTATGAGCGGTGCAATTATTGGGCTTACTGATGATGCTTCTGCAGTATTCTGGAATCCTGCCGGTATAGTAAAAGTAAATAATGTACAGGCTCATTTTTCTTATATGGATTTGTATGATCTTTTTGATTTTAATGCCGCAGCAATCGTTTATAATGCTGGAGATTTTGGCGTGCTTGGTGCAAGTGTGATAATGCTATCAACAAATGAAATTGAAATCACGACAGAAGAAGAACCAAACGGAACCGGGCGATATTATGATTATGGTGATGTTGCTTTAGGAATTTCTTATGCAAGATATTTAACAGATAGATTTAGTGTAGGTGTAAATATTAAATATATTAATCAAAGCATTTACAATGAAACTGCTTCCGGTTTTGCTTTTGATATTGGAACGCAGTACAAGTTAGATTTTCAAAATCTTACAATTGCAATGTGCATGACAAACTTTGGTGCTGATATGAAATATGATGGACCAGATCTTGACATAACCATTTTAAAAGATGATAGTTATTCTTCTAGCAGATTAATACCTAGCAGATTTACTACTGATGAGTATCCGCTTCCTTTAAGTTTTCAGGTTGGAATTGGCTTTGATGTTTTTGAATATGATTTTGTTAAGATGCGCGGCGCTATTGATGTAACTCATCCAAATGATAATGCAGAACGTGCACACTTTGGAACTGAATTTTCTTTCTATGATAGATTTTTTGTTCGTGGTGGATATAAATACAACTACGATGATCAGGATTTTACATTTGGTGCAGGTGCAAATGTACCTTTAGGAAGTTCAGCAATTTATTTTGATTATGCTTACTCGATCTATGATATTTTGCCAAGTGTGCATCGTATTTCTGTTAATTTAAGTTTCTAATTATATCAGATGAAACTAATATTAGTATATCTTGTAATTAATATTAGTTTATTCGCTCAAGGATATATTTGCGCAGTTGGCGGCGGAAGCGAAGATTATGGTGATTGGAGTGATGCACCTTATAGTTGGGTTGTTCAAAAATCCGATAGCGGGAAAATAATTATTCTGGGTGTTAGCACTGCAACAGAATGGCTTCCAACATATTTTATGTCATTCGGTGCTGATACAGCTTACAATAAAACTATTTCTACAATTGCAGCCGCAAATCTTCAGGAAACTTACAATGAACTTATTACCGCAAAAGCTATTTTCATTCGCGGTGGTGATCAATGGGATTATATCCGTTTGTGGAAGGGAACTAAAGTTGATTCAGCAATAAATTTTGTTTTTCAAAATGGCGGAGTAATTGCAGGAACGAGTGCCGGAGCCGCAGTTCTTGGGGATGTTGATTTTAGTGCACAAAGCGGTTCAGCTTATCCCGATGAAGCATTGCAAAATCCTTTTTACAGCAGAATGAAGTTTGAAAATAATTTCCTAAATCTTATTCCTAATGTTTTATTTGATACACACTTTACTGAACGCGCAAGACACGGAAGACTAATTGCTATGATTTATAATCAGCATTATTCTTCAAGCAGAGATTTAATTGGTGCCGGAATAGATGACAGAACTGCAATTTGTATTTCTCCGAATGGAGTTGGTGAAGTAATGGGCAGCGGAGCAGTTTCGATTTTTTATGAAGATGATTTGACAAATTATGCTCCTATTACAAATGGTAAATACACAATTGAGAATATGAGATCGCATCTTTTAACCAAAGGGTGGAAATATGATTTTATTAGTAATGATATTTCATTTATTCCGGAATCTGCAAAAGATGTTGATCCAAACCGTCTTTGGTTTTATCCGCAAACAAGTTTTTATTTAACAGGAAGTAATAATCTCGCTTCTCATCTAAATAATCTAACCTCATTCCTATCGGAAAATAATAGTTCTAATGTGTTAGTTATTTCTCATCCAGGATTTAGTGGTTCTATTACTACCATTACAGATTTTTTAAGCTCCATAAATGTAACTTTTGATGTGTT
>Ga0138256_10002563_pt1 | contig 19479 bp, 15 predicted proteins | sample KNB2016incub_MG_FD_105486 | JGI IMG/M metagenome (GOLD analysis project Ga0138256, IMG submission 105486) | Active sludge microbial communities from wastewater in Klosterneuburg, Austria - KNB2014incub_MG | ecosystem: Engineered > WWTP > Activated sludge > Unclassified | place: Austria... | reverse complement strand
TCGCCACAGACTTCACCGCGATGCCAGACGGGACTTATCCCGTTGGCGGAGATGATGTGCGCGCGCTGGTGCAGCGGTATGTGACCAAGGGGCCGGGCGAAGGCCGGTGGGAGGCGCATCGCACTCATATCGACCTGCAGATGGTTGTGAGCGGAGAAGAGCACATCGGCGTGGCGCCGCTCCACACCCTCGTCGCCGAGCCCTATGACGAGACAAAAGACCTGCTCTGGCTGACCGGCGAAGGCGACGAGGTTACGTTGCGCCCTGGAGACTTCGTGTTGCTGTGGCCCGAAGACGGTCACATGCCCGGCATGGCGATCGGCGATCCTGTGCCCGTACTCAAGGTCGTGTTCAAGATTGCCTTGTCTTAGAAAAAGACGTCGGGTGTCTTTTTGGTGGCGGCAGGCAAAAAGACACCCGACGTCTTTTTCTAGTCTGGACCCTGGACCCTGGACGCTGGACCCAGGACCCTGAGTATCGCCTCGCCATACGCCGCGAGCTTCGCCGGACCAATCCCCGATATTTCACCGAGGTCGGCCAGCGAGCGAGGTCGCTCCTGGGCGATGGCATCAATCGTCTTGTCGTGCAGCACGACATACGCAGGCACCGCGCGAGTGCGCGCCTCATCACGTCGCCACGCCCGGAGGGCGTTCAGCATGGCTTCATCCGGCTCGGCAGGCTCCGCGTCCGGCGCCGAGGCCGTCGCCGCCGTCCCGGTCTTTGGTGACCGACCCGCCTTGGCGGCTTTTTTCTTCTTGCCGCTTCCCGCCGCCTTGACCCGAACGGTCGGCACAAGAAGCGTGATCGTTGTCTGGCGTCCAGCCATCACGTCACGGCCGACGGACGTCAGTCGCAGCGTGCGGTAGATATCCGGCGAACTCGTTAATGCCCCGGCACCAACAAGGGCATCGAGCCACTTCTCGACCAGTTTCGGGTCGTGATTCTTGAGAAGCCCGGTGGTGGAAAGTGAGGCGAGGGCTTCGGGCAGTTCTTCCGTCTCGCCGACGAGCATGGCGGCGATCTTGCGCCGCCCCCAGCGTTCGCCGCTGCGCGCCACGCCCGAGAGGATCTTGCGCACAAACAACAGTTGATCGTCAGTGAGCGCTGCGCGCCGCAGGCAATTGCCGCACGACTGGCAATCCGCGCCCGCCTCGGGGTCGCCAAAGTACCGAAGGATGGTCATGCGCAGGCACCCGGTGCCGTCGGCGTAGGCCACCATGCGTTTGAGCTTCAGGTGTTCGAGGGTGCGACGACGGTCCTGGTCACCCGGATCGGATTCCACGTCGCCGCGTCCTCCGTCCTCGTCGCGTTTGTCGATGAGGAACTCACGCGTCTTCACGTCCACGTAATTCCACAGGAGTGTGGCGACCGCCTGACGCCCGTCACGGCCCACGCGGCCCACTTCCTGGTAATAGGCCTCGACAGAGGCGGGCAGTTCCTTGTGAACCACCACTTCGAGGTCGGGGCGGTCGATGCCCATGCCGAATGCGTTGGTGGCGCACACAACCTGCAATGTTCCCGCAGCAAAGGCGTCCTGCACGCGCGTACGTTCGGTGTCGCTCAGCCCCGCGTGATACGCCGCTGCTGCGATGCCCGCATCAACCAGTGTTTCGGATGCGTCTTCAGCGCTTTTGCGCGTGGAGGCGTACACGAGCGACCGGCTCTTGCCAACCAGCTCAGGCAGCAGAGCACGTTTTTCGCGATCGCCGGTGACGGGGCGGACGCGTAGTTCGATGTTCGGCCGATCGAAACCTGACACGAACACCTGTGGTTCGCGCATGCCCAGGAGCGACACGATGTCGTCGCGCACTTCCGGAGTGGCGGTGGCGGTGAAGGCCAGCACCGGCGGCCGTCCGGGCCCATCGTCGCTCCGATGGCAGGCGTCGGCGGCGTCGGCGAGTCGGCGGTAGTCGGGCCGGAAGTCATGGCCCCACTCAGAGACGCAGTGCGCCTCGTCCACCACGAATCGGGACACCGGCCAGTCGCGCAGGGCCGAGATGAAGTAGTCGGACGCAAAACGTTCGGGAGCAACGTAAAGCAGGCGCAACGCGCCGCTGTGGGCCCGCCGGAGGACATCGCGCCGTTCGTCGGCCGTCTGGCCCGAGTGCAGCGCTGCGGCGCCGATGCCCCGTCTCACCAGCTCATCGACCTGGTCTTTCATCAGCGAAATCAGGGGAGAAACGACCAGGGTGAGCCCCGGCAACGCCACCGCCGGGAGCTGAAAGCACAGGGACTTGCCAGAGCCCGTCGGCATGACGGCAAGCACATCAGCCCCGGTCATGGCCGCCTCAACTATGGGGATCTGGGGCGGCCGGAGCGCCGGATGACCGAAATATTGGTGGAGCAGGTCGAGCGGGGAAGAAACGGCGGACATTGGCGGTCTAACGAGTGTGGCAGATCAAGGGCAGTTGTGTGAACAGGTGCGAAGTGGGGTCGTATACCAAAGCACCATGACCAAACCGGCTTCGTTGCGGACCTGGCGATTCTTTGTCGGCGGGCTAGCTGCACTGACTGCCGCACTGGCGTGGCCGTCGCTGCCGCCGCTGGGCGCCCAGCAGGCGCCGCCCACGTGCGCCGTGACCGGCCGGGTGCTGAGTGGCGTCACGCCACTGCCGGGTGTTTCGGTCACCGTGCGGGCCGGCGAACGCCTGGTGGCCGCCACCTCGACGGCGGTTGATGGTTCCTACAAATTGTCGGTTCCCCCTGGGGCCGAGTATCGGATCTCCGTGGAGATGACCGCCTTCGCGCGTGGTGAACAGGTGGTGGCCATGGGCGAGCCGCCGTGCCAATCGAAGACGGATTTTGCGCTGGTGCTCGCGTCGCGAGTGCCGAACGCGGTGGTGGCACCGGCGCCCACGTCGCTTGCGGCGCCCGCGGCGGTGGTCGCTGGGGCTGGCCAGCGCTTTGCCACGTTGAATGTGCAGGCAGACCAGTCGGCTGCGGCCGCCTTGCAGGTGGCGCCGCCCGACCGGCAGTCCGAACAGGCCGCGATGGCTCTGCTGCCTCCAGGGTTTTCCACTGAACTCTCGAATGAGGCGGTTGCCATCAACGGACAGATGGCGAGCATCGATCGCGGCATGATGGGCGACAGGCTGGGCGCGATCACCCGCGGCGAATTTGACCCCGCCACCGGCACGTTTGCGCCTGGTGCGGAGCCGGCGCAAGGGCCGGGGGGCAGAGGCGGCCCCGGTGGGCCCGGCGGGCGCGGCGGCCCTGCTGGACGCGGCGGCGCGGGCGACTTCCAGATCGGTGGCCGTGGCGGCCGCGGGCAGAGCCTGTTCCAGGCGACGGCCAACTACAGCTACAGCGGGTCGGCGCTCGAATCGGCGCCCTACCAGCTGCGGTCGGATACGCCGGCGGTCACAAACCCCTACAGCCGCCAGAACTTTGGCATGACGTTGGGTGGGCCGGTGATCATCCCAGGCATCTATAACGGAACGCGCCGGACGACCTTTACTTTGACCTACGGTGGGAATCGCGGCGCCAACCTCTTCGATCAGTACGCCACCGTGCCGACGCTGGCGCAGCGCGCGGGCGATTTTTCTGCGCTGAGCGGAGCGTTGATCGATCCTTCTACCGGCCAGCCCTTTGCGGGCAATCAGATTCCGCAGGGACAGTTGAACCAGGCGTCGCTCGCGCTGCTGCGATTCATCCCGGTGCCGAACCTGGATGGCACCAGCCGTAACTTCCACTACGTGACCACGCGCGATTCGTCGGCGAACAACGTCACATTGCGCCTCACCCATAACTTCACGCAGGCTGCCGGTCGTGGTGCTGGCGGTGGTCGAGGCGGCGGAGGCGGAGGCGGTCGAGCAGGAGGGCCTGCAGGGCGTGGCAATCAGGGCCTGTCGATCAACATGACGGCGCAGGTGCAGTATCGCGGCAACAGCAGCGAGCAGGCCAATGTGTTGCCCGACCTCGGAGGCACCAGCACGGGCTCGTCCCTCGCGGTGCCTATCACGATCAACATCTCCAAGAACCGCGTCCAGCATGCGATCACGTTGAACTACTCGCGCACCACCTCTTCGACGGCCAACAACTTTGGATTTGTCGAAGACGTCGCCGGCAATGCCGGTATTGTCGGAGTGTCCACCGATCCGATCAGCTGGGGCGTGCCGTCACTCTCGTTCTCCACATTCTCGAGTGTGCGTGACACCACACCGAGCACACGTCGCGACACGCGCTGGTCATTGGGGTACGGGATGACGAAACCATTCCAGCAGCACACATTGCGCATGGGTGGCGACTTCCGGCAGGACCTGGCCAAGAGCCAATCAGATTCAAACGCGCAGGGGGCCTTCACATTCTCCGGCCTGTACTCAAGCGGCTCAGCGCAGGTGAGAGGCGGCGGGTACGATTTCGCCGATTTCCTGCTGGGACTGCCGCAGCAGGCGACCGTCAACTATGGCCTCGGTGAAGTGAGCCTGCGGGGCCGCTCGTTCAGTCTCTATGTGCAGGACGACTGGCGGAAGGCCGCGAACCTGACGCTGAATCTCGGACTGCGGTATGAGCTGATCCTGCCGTTTGTCGAAACCAACGGACGCATGGTGAATCTCGATGCTGCGCCTGGGTTTACGGCTGTGACGCCGGTGATCTCCGGACAGCAGGGAGCGTACTCCGGGTCGTACCCCGACGGATTGATTCGTACCGACGCCAACAACATCGCGCCGCGTGTGGGACTTGCCTGGCGCGTGGCGCAGGGCACCATCGTGCGAGGCGGATACGGCATCAGCTACAACGCCGGGTCGTATTCGTCGATGGCGCGGCAGATGGTCAACCAGCCGCCGTTCGCGACAACCAACACGGCAATCGGTGACCTTGCCAATCCGCTTTCGCTCACCGATCCGCTCGCCACGGCCACACCCGACCAGGTCAACAATGACTACGGTGTGGACCTGAACTATGTGCTCGGCATGGTGCAGACCTACAACGCCGACATCTCCCGAGACCTCACGCAGGTCTGGAACCTGGGCGCGAGTTACACCCACATTCGCGGCTCGGACCTCGACATCGTGCGCGCGCCCAACCGCGGCCCAAGCGGATTGCTGCTTGCGGATGTGCAGCCGTTTGAGTGGCAGAGTTCCGAGGGGTCGTCGCGACTGCACGCCGCTGAGTTCAGATTGACGCGCCGGCCCGTACGCGGCATCGGCGGCGGCGTGTCCTACACCCTCGCCCGCTCAAGAGACAACGCATCGTCGATGGGTGGAGGCGGCACGGTGGTGGCGCAGAACGACCAGGACCTGCAGGCGGAGTGGGGCCTGTCGAGTTTCGACCGACGGCATCAACTGAACGCCAACCTCAATGTGGATTTGCCGTTTGGTGTCGGCCGCCGGTTCTTCACCAATGGCGGGGTCTGGGGCTCCATCCTGGGCGGCTGGCGGTTCACCACAAACTTCACCCTGCAGTCAGGCACGCCGCTCACGGTGAGGGTGACCGGGGCCGCGAGCAGTGTGGCCGGTGGCGCGGGCGGAACGCTGAGGGCGAATTACGACGGGTCGAGCATCCGCATCTCGAATCCGACCATCGACCAGTTCTTCAATACATCGGCGTTTTCGATTCCCGACGCCGGCACCTACGGCAACTCGTCGCGCAACCTGGTGATCGGCCCTGGCAGCCGGCTGCTGAATGCACAACTGTCACGCGATCTCCGCCTGGGAGGCAACCGGGTGATGAGCCTGACGCTGAATGCCAGCAACCTGCTGAACACCGTCAACTACAGCGGCGTGAATACCAGCATCAACTCACCGTCGTTCGGGCAGATTACGTCGGTGCGGCCCATGCGCTCGATGACCTTCAACGCGCGCTTCCGGTTCTAAGCAGGCCGTCATGACCACGACACACGTCAGAATCTCCGCCGCACTCGGGATTGCCGTCGGCCTTGCCGCACTGCTGTCACCCAGCCCAGCGGCGCAACAGCCGCAGGCAAAGCCACCCGTCTTCAGGGCGAACCTCTCCATCGTGTCGGTGGACGTCATCGTGCGCGACCGGGACGGCAAGGTTGTGCGCGGGTTGACGGCTGCGGACTTCGAGTTGATCGAGGACGGCCGGGCGCAGGACGTGCGCACGTTTGCGTTTGAAGAAATCAAGGACGCGCCTTCGACGGTGGTCTCGGTCGATCTGCTGGCGGGTGTCGCCGAAAAGGCGCTGGCGGCCACGGCGAGCGGCGCCCGGCCGGTTGCGGCGGTTGCTGAAGTCACACCGGCACCCGGGCCCATGCGTTCCGAGGACCTCGCGGGCCGCAGGATGGTGATCCTGTTGTTCGACACCAGTTCCATGCAGCCTGAAGACGTGCAGCGCTCTGTCGATTCGGCTCGCAAGTACGTGGCGGAGCAGATGAGCACGTCCGATCTGGTGGCCGTGGCCACGGTCAGCAGCATCCTCACCGTGTTGACCGACTTCACTGCAGACCGCGACAAGGTGTCGGCCGCGCTGAATCAGCTCTCGTATTCAGACGGCACCGAGACACCGCCGCCAACCGCCGCAACAGCCGCGACAGATGAGGCTGCGGCCGCAGCCACCGAAGAGACCGCCGCGGACGCGGAAGCCGCCGAGCTCGAAATGTTCAACAACGATCTGCGGCTGCGCGCGCTGCGGACGCTGGCCGAATCACTGACGCTCATCGAACAGAAAAAAGCCATTGTCTACTTCAGCGCCGGGATGCAGCGGAGCGGTCAGGACAACCAGGTGGAGCTGCGGTCGGCCATCAACGCAGCGGTTCGCGCGAATGTGTCGATCTATCCCATCGATACACGTGGACTGCAGGCGGTGGTGCCGGGCGGAGACGCGCGACAGGCGAGTGGCCGCGGTCAGGCCATGTTCAGCGGCCGCGGGATGTCGCGGCAGTTTTCCCAACTGGCCGCGTCGCAAGACACGTTGGTCTCACTGGCGGCTGATACGGGCGGTCGTGCGTTCACCGATACCAACAACTTCGGCGACGCCTTCGCGCGCGTGCAGCGCGACATGTCCGCCTATTACCTGCTCGGCTATAGCAGCACCAACAAGAATCAAGATGGGCGCTTCCGCCGCATCCAGGTGCGCCTGAAAAAGAACGATACGGGATACCGGCTCGAGTCGCGTGCCGGGTACTACGCCGATCGCGACTTCGCACACACCTCGAAGACCGACCGCGAGGCGCTGCTCGAAGAGCAGTTGTTCGCCGCCGTCTCCGTGACGGACCTGCCCGTGATTGCCAGCGCGATGTACTTCCGGCTCGCCGCCGACAAGTACTACGTGCCGGTGGCCGTGTCTGTCCCAGGGTCGGCCGTGCCGGTGACCGCCGGCCTGAAGGAAATCACGCTTGATGTCCTCGGACAGGTGATGGATGAACGCGGCATGCCGGTGGGCAGGCTGCGTCAGACAATGAAGTTGCCGGCGGGCACTGAGAAGACGTTGGCCGGGAAGCAGATCCTGTATCAGTCGGGCATGACGTTGCCGCCAGGCCGCTTCTCGATCAAAGCCGTGGTACGCGAAAACGCCACCGGCCTCATGGGCACGTTCGAAGCGGCCATCAACGTGCCTGAGCTGGCGCGCCAACCCATGAAGGTCAGCTCGGTGGTTCTGAGCACGCAAGTGCAGGCGAGCACCGCGAAGTCTGACAACCCGCTCATCCGGGACGGCGTGCAGATGATCCCGAATCTGACGCACGTGGTCTCACGCGATCAGAAGATGTTCTTCTATTACGAGGTGTACGAGCCCGGCCTGACGGCTGCGAAACTGCCCGACCTTCGGACGACCATCGCGTTTTACCGCGGGCAGGTCAAAGTCCTCGAGACCCCCGTCGTTGCCAAGGCCACCGTGGACGCCGCGAACCGCCAGGCGACGCTGTTTCAGTTTGAGGTGCCCGCCTCGTCGTTTGAGCCCGGCCTCTATACCTGCCAGGTCAACATCATCGATGAGGTGGCAGGCCGATTCGCGTTTCCACGCGTCGTATTCTACGTACGATGACCCCCGAGAATGGCGGCTGGCTTTCGGCCAATCCCACGCTTTTCCACAAACCGGCCCGGAAGGCGGGCCGGGCGTTTGTGGTGTCGATGCTGCTCCATGGGGCCGGCCTGGCCCTGGTCGTGCTCCTGATGTCCATGGTGCCCGAGCGCGTCTTTGAGCCGGTGCCAGAGCAAAGATACGATCTGGTGTTTGTCCGCACCGTCGGCCCTGGCGGCGGCGGGGGAGGGGGAGGCAACAACCTGCCGGACCCACCCCGAAAACTGGAGATGAAGGCCGAGGCGCCCAAGCCGGCCGTGGTTGAACCCATCAAAGTCGACGTGCCGCCACCGCCTCCAACCCCGGTGGCTCCCGTGCAGACGGCCGCTGCGGTCCAGTTCAATGCGGGCGCCATCAACGGCCTGGCGGATGCGCCTGCGCCCGGAGCCGGCTCCGGCGGCGGAGGCGACAAGGGCGTTGGCACGGGGTCGGGGCCTGGCACCGGACCCGGTGTGGGGCCTGGATTAGGCGGCGGCGTGGGCGACGGGCTGATGGGGCCGGGAAGCGGCGCCGAGCCGCCGACGCTACTGCGCGGGCTGGACCCGAAATACACCACCGAGGCCATGCGGGCGAAACTCCAAGGCGTCGTCGTTCTCGAAGCGCTGGTTTCGGCCAGCGGTGCGGTCAAGGACGTGCGGGTGAAGAAGTCGCTCGACGCCGTCCATGGTCTTGATCAGGAAGCCATCCGTACCGCGCGGCAGTGGCTGTTCCGGCCCGCCAGGTTCCAGGGCAAGCCGGTCGCCTATCTGGTGGAAATCCAGATGACGTTTAATCTGAGATAAACAGCCCGGCCGGCTCGGGAATCCTCGCCGATCAGTTGACGTGCGTGCGCTTGCTGAGATATAGGTAAATAGGACCTGTTTGTCCTATTTACCGGAGGGGCACGTGAACGTCACCTCGTGGGTCGTGGAACAGCCCGGCAGTGCAATGGTCTGGCGATCGCGCGAGGAGCAGCCGGCTCCAGGCGAAGTCCTGATCGAGACGGCCGCGTGCGGTGTGTGCCACACCGACCTCGGCTTCTTCTACGACGGCGTCCCGACGAAACATCCGTTTCCACTCACACTCGGACACGAGATCAGCGGGCGCGTCGTGGAGGCCGGCGCAGGCGCGGAGCCGTGGCTGGGTGCAGCCGTGGTCGTGCCGGCGGTGTTGCCGTGCGGAGAATGTGGCGCGTGTCGAGCGGGGCGTGGGCAGATTTGTCCGGCGCAGATCTTCCCGGGCAATGATGTCCACGGCGGATTCGGCACACACGTGCGCGTACCGGCGCGTGGGCTCTGCCGTGTCCCCGACCTCTTGAACACCGAGCTCAATCCGGGCGGCCTCGACCTGACGGCGCTGTCAGTAATCGCCGACGCGGTGTCGACGCCGTATCAAGCCGCGATACGCGCCGACGTGCAGCCGGGAGATTTGGCGGTGTGGGTCGGCGTGGGTGGCGTGGGCGGTTTCGGCGTTCAGATTTGCGCGGCGCTTGGCGCCACCGTCGTGGCCATTGATGTGAACGACGATCGGCTCACCGAACTCTCGGCTCACGGAGCGGCCGTTGGGTTCAACTCCACGCGGATCGAGACCAAAGTCATCCGGAAGGCGATCCGTGCCCTCTGTGAAGAGCGCGGCATCCCATCGTGGCGTATGCGCATCTTCGAGGCATCGGGGCACCCGGCGGGGCAGTCGCTGGCCTTCGGCCTCCTTGGCCATGGCGCCACCCTCAGCGTGGTCGGCTACACGGCGAAGACCGTGGAGATCCGGCTCTCGAACCTGATGGCGTTTGACGCGGTCGCGATGGGGAATTGGGGTTGCCTCCCCGAGCACTATCCGGCCGTGGTCGCGCTGGCGCTCAGCGGCCGCGTGGATCTGGAGCCGTTCATCACCCGTCGCCCGATGTCCGAGATCAACGAGGTGTTCGACGAGTTGCATCACGGCAAGACGCGCGGCCGCATTGTGCTCATTCCGGAGGCTCACGCATGACGTTCAAGGATCACGACCTCATCCCGCCGGCGGCCGCGCCGGGTCTGCGTTATGAGGAAACCGCACTCACCACGCCGGCCGGCGAAACGGTGCCCGGCCTCCATGTGGTGCGCATCACGCTCGACAATCCGTCGCAGCTCAATTCGTACACGACCGAGATGGTCAAGGGCGTCATTCTCGGCATGCGCCGGGCATCCAACGACCGTGGGGCGGTCGCGGTGGTGTTCACCGGGTCGGGCACCAGGGCCTTCTGCACCGGTGGCAACACCGCCGAGTATGCCGAGTACTACGCCGGGCGTCCCGAGGAGTACCGGCAATACATGCGCCTCTTCAACGACATGGTGAGCGCGATCCTCGCGTGCGACAAACCGGTGATCTGCCGCGTCAACGGCATGCGCATCGCCGGTGGCCAGGAGATTGGCATGGCGTGCGATTTCACCGTGGCGCAGGACCTGGCGGTGTTTGGCCAGGCCGGTCCGCGGCATGGTTCGGCGCCCGACGGCGGCAGCACGGATTTCTTACCTCTGTTCGTCGGTGCCGAGGCGGCAATGGAAAGCTGCACGCTCTGCGAACACTGGAGCGCCTACAAAGCTGTGCGCCTCGGTCTCATCACCAAAGTGGTGCCGGCGCTTGTCGTCAACGGCGCGTTTGTGTCGAACCCTCTGGTCATCACCGACCGCTGGCTCGACGAGGGACAGATTGTGTACGGCGACATGAAGACGGGCGCCGATCGGGACGCGGGCAAGCAAGTGCTGGCCAGCGGCACCATCGACCTCGCCAGGCTCGACCGCGAGGTCGATCACCTGATCTTCAAGCTGGCGAACACCATGCCCGGCTGCCTTTCGAAGACGATCGAGAGCGTCAGGAAACACAAACTCGAGCATTGGGACCGCAATCGAGAGAGCAATCGCGCGTGGCTGGCGCTCAACATGATGACCGAGGGACGCGCCGGCTTCCGGGCCTTCCACGAAGGCAGCAAGTCATGCCGTGAAGCGGACTTCCTGCTCCTTCGCCGGCGGCTGGCTGAAGGACAGGTGTGGGGCGAGTCCCTGACAGAAGAGATCCTGGCGCAGGCGCACGCGCGATGAAGGGCACACGCATTCGGTCGCTTTCCCGTGGCGACCTTGCGGACGTCGTGCGCATCGACGCCATCCACACGGGCGCCGAACAGCGTCCGTACTGGACGCGGCTGTTCGGCGAGTTCCTTGGTCGCTCACCCGAGCGCACGCGCGTGGCGCTGGCGGCAGAGGTCGACGGCGCGCTGGCGGCGTTCCTGTTCGCCGACGAGCGGGCCTTCGAGTTTGGCTCCGAGCCGTGTGGCTGGATTCTCGAAGTCGGCGTGGAACCCGCCCACGCCCGCCACGGTCTGGCCTCGGCGTTGCTCAACGAAGCCGTGCGGCGTCTGCGCGCGGCCGGTGTCACGACCGTGCGCACCATGGTGCGCCGCAACAACATTCCGGTCCTCACGTTCTTCCGGACCAACGGCTTTGCCGGTGGCCCCTATGTCCAGCTCGAATTGATGGATGGAGGCGAACCCGATGCCTGACCTGGTGACGATTACGCCGCTTGATGAAGGCGCCATCTGGCGTGTGACCTTCGGCGGGGGTAAGGGCAACATCCTCGACCGGCCGACGATGGAGGCTTTGGGAGGGGTGTTTCGGAAGGCGCGGACCTCGGCTCCGCTCAAGGCCATCGTGCTTGAGGGCGAGGGGCGCCACTTCTCGTTCGGAGCCTCGGTGCAAGAGCACTTACCGGGCCCCGTCGCGGTCATGTTGTCCGACATCCGGCAGCTGGTCACGGACCTGCTCGAGTGCCAGGTGACGGTGCTGGCCGCCGTGCGTGGCCAGTGCCTTGGCGGCGGACTGGAAGTGGTCAGCCTCTGTCACCGCATCTTTGCCGCTCCCGACGCGAAGCTCGGGCAGCCGGAGATTGCCCTGGGTGTCTTCGCGCCCATTGCGTCCATCGCGCTGCCCGCTCGAGTGGGCCGCGCACACGGCGAAGACCTCTGCCTCACCGGCCGCATCGTCTCTGCGCCGGAAGCACTGGTAATGGGACTGGTGGACGAAGTCACTGATGGTGACCCCGCCGAGGCCGCGATGGCGTGGGCCCGCACGCATCTGACGTCGCGATCGGCGTCGAGCCTGCGCCTGGCCGTCAAGGCCGTTCGGGCCGACCTGACTGCGAGGATGCGCACCGAGCTTCCCGCGCTGGAGCACCTGTATCTGGACGAGTTGATGGCCACCCACGATGCCGTTGAAGGCCTGCAGGCGTTTGTTGAAAAGCGGCCGCCAGTCTGGAAGCACCAATGACCGGCATGACCACTCTCGCAGCGTTGAGCAGTCGGGCCGAGGCGCTCTACCGCGACTACAAACTTGGCGCGGTGCGCGACTGGAAAGCACGCACGGGCGGCCTCGCGATCGGGTACATGCCGATCTACATTCCGTGCGAGCTGCTGCACGCGCAGGGCGTGCTTCCGGTTGGCCTGCTTGGTGCGCGCGACGATCTCGAGATCATCAAGGGCGACGCGTATTACCAGTCGTACATCTGCCACATTCCCCGCAGTACGATCGAGTTGGGGCTCAACGGCAGCCTTGATTGCCTCGACGGCGTGATCTTTCCCGCCATCTGCGACGTGATCCGGAATCTGTCCGGCATCTGGCAGAACCTGTTCCCGGACAAACTCGTGCGGTACCTGGACGTGCCGCAGAACTTCTCGCCCAACATCGGCGGCCGGTTTTACCGCGATGAACTCGAGTCGCTCTCGGCCGATCTGACAGCCCGCGGTGCGCGCGCGTACGACCCCGCGTCACTGTCGGCCTCGATCGCGCTCTACAACCGCCTGCGCGCACTCGTGCGCGGCCTCTATGCGCTTCGCCAGGAGGCGCCGTGGAAAGTGCCGACGTCCGAGTTGTACATCATGCTGCGGGCGACCATGGTGCTGCCGGTTGAGGAAGCGATCGACCTGCTTGACGCGTATCGCGCGGGTGTTGACGCGGCCGACGATCGCCAACCCCTGGATCAAGCCAGGGTGCTGCTGACCGGCTCCTTCTGCGAACAACCACCGATTGGGCTGATTCGCACGCTTGAACGATCCGGGTGCTACATCGTTGACGATGACTTCGTGCAGGTGCATCGGTGGATCAAATCTGACATTCCCACTGAAGGCGACCCGCTTGGCAACCTCGTGCAGGCGTTTCTGTCGGACGCCATCGCGAGTCCGACCCGGTACATCGACCAGGGCGTGAAGGGCGCGGAGCTCAACAGCCGGGTGCGAACCAGCGGCGCCGAGGGCGTGCTGTTCTGCGCGCCGAGCTTCTGCGACCCCGCGCTGCTGGACCAGCCGATGATGGTGCGCGCCGTGGAAACCACCAGGGTGCCGTGGACGGCATTTAAGTACTCCGAGAACACCGGTCAGTTCCAGGTCATCCGCGAGCAGGCGGGCACGTTTGCCGACTCGATCAAGTTATGGAGTGAGGCATGAGCAAAGACCAGAGTCAGCTCCGGCAGAAGGAAATGATCGCGAAGCACTTCGACAGGCTTGCCGCGGCGCCTGACACAGGCGAAAAAACGGCCTACACGTTCGTGCCTGGCAACCTCACCGAGTTGTTGCTCAGCTTCGACTTGTTGCCCGTGCTTCCCGAGATCAACTCGCTGCAGTCGGCCATGCGGGGCAAGACGGCCGAGTACATCGCGGTGGCCGAAAAGCTGGGGCACTCCGAGGATGTGTGCACGTATGTGAAGAGCGACATCGGCATGATGAAGTCAGGCAACATCGGGCCCACCGGCCAGCGTTTGCCTGAGCCCGACGTATTGCTGCTGTCGTACACCGGCTGTTTCACGTTCCTCAAGTGGTTTGAGTTGCTTCGTGAGGAATACCACTGTCCCGTGGCGATGCTGCACGTGCCGTATCAGCCCGACGGCCGGATCACGCCCTCCATGCGCGACTACGTGGTCAAGCAGCTGAAGGACGAGATCATTCCGACGCTGGAACGCATTTCCGGCCGGGCGTACGACGAGGATCGACTCAAAGCGCACCTGACGCTGGCTGCTCAGGCCGAGGACGATCTGGTGTGGGTGCTGCAGTCCGCGAAACACCGGCCCTCGCCGATTGATGCGTACTTCGGCGCCGTGTACTACGTCGGTCCGATCTTCAGCGCGTTCAGGGGCACACAGGCCGCCGTGGACTATTACCGGGAGTTGCGATCGGAGATCGAGGAACGCATCAAGGCCGGTGAGGGACCGGTCACGCCCGACGGCGACATGGAGCGGGAGCGCTTCCGTGTGGTGGTGGAGGGGCCGCCCAACTGGACGAGCTTCCGCCAGTTCTGGAAGATGTTTTCCGATGAGGGCGCCGTGGCGGTAGCCTCGACGTACACGAAAGTCGGCGGTGTCTACGATACGGGCTTCCGCCACGACCCGTCGCGCCCGCTTGAGACGCTGGCCGAGTACTGCCTGGGCTGCTACACCAATCTTGGCCTGCCCACCCGCATCAAGCTGTTGGCGCAGTACATCAAGGACTACGAGGCCGACGGATTTCTCATCAACTCGGTCAAGAGCTGCAATTCGTTCAGCGCCGGCCAGCTCCACATCATGCGCGAGGTGGAACGCCTGTCGGGGCGGCCCGGCGGGTTCATCGAAAGTGACCTGGTGGATCCGCGCTATTTTTCAGCCGCGAACATCAAGAACCGGCTCGAATCGTACTTCCAGATGTTGGAGCAGAAGCGCCTGCCAACAGGGCTTGAGTCGGGAGGTGCGGCGTGAAGTACACCGTTGGCGTCGATCTCGGGTCTACCACGACCAAGGCCGTGGTGCTCAACGAGAGCGCGGCCGTGCTGGGTCGCGGCATCACGAACAGCCGCAGCAACTATGAGGTGGCGTGCCAGGTGGCGATGGGCGAGGCGCTCATCAACACGCGCTTCTCGTTGCTGCGCGGCGAACTGAAAGGCGCAGGTCTGCCTGACACCGAACTGGACCGCTGGGTGCGGGAACTGGAGCGGCTGTTCAGGGCCGAGCAGTACCGCTCCCAACTGGCCGTGCTGACGCGCGAACTCGATCGGTTTGCCGGGCGCATGCTCATTGGCGGCGGGCCGCTGCGGGCCGCGGTGGGACGGATCACGTCGCAGATGGCGGCAGAGGTGGCCGAGCTCTACGCGGAAGGGACCCGGCGCAAGAGCGACTTCTTCCGCGACCTGGCTGGTGGCCGCTACATGAAGCTGGCCGAGACGGAAAGCCGGGAGCACGGCGTCGGCTACGACCAGGTGGTGGGTCTCTTCGATAAATCGATTCTCGATGTCGAGAACTCGGCCGAAGCGGCCGGGCGGTTTGAAGACCACATGGCCGCGGCGGTGGCCGCCACGGGCGCGGCCGGCGGGGTGCTGGGACAAGCGGTGTCGCGAATCGCCTCGCTCCAGCTCGAGCAGATCGGCTCGGTCGGCACCGGTTACGGACGGCAGCGTCTGCCGTTCCCAGAGGGGCAAATCAAATCCGAGATTTTGTGTCACGGCCTTGGAGCGCATGCGATGTTCCCGCGCACGCGCACCGTGCTCGACATCGGCGGCCAGGACACAAAAGCCATCCAGATCGACGATCAGGGCATCGTGACGTCGTTTCAGATGAACGATCGCTGCGCGGCAGGCTGCGGACGATACCTGGGGTACATCGCGGATGAAATGAACCTGGGCCTGCACGAACTCGGGCCGGTGGCCTGCGAGTCCAGTGCCCCTGTCCGTATCAACTCCACATGCACGGTGTTTGCCGGGGCCGAGTTGCGCGAACGGCTGTCGCTTGGCGAGAAGCGCGAAGACATCCTGGCCGGCCTTCATCGCGCCATCATCCTCCGCGCCATGTCGCTCATCGCCCGGTCGGGTGGCATCAGCAACGAGTTCACGTTTACCGGCGGCGTGGCGAAAAACCCGGCAGCCGTGCGCGCACTTCGCGGCCTCCTGGCCGAGCACTACGGCGATCTGGACATCAACATCTCCGACGACTCGATCTACACCGGCGCCCTCGGTGCGGCCCTGTTTGCCCTGAGGGACGCGAGCCGGGCCGGCGCGGACGCTTCGATCCATTGAGGTCTGTCATATGCCTACAGCTCCTGCAGACACTCTGATGCTCACGGCCGGCGTGGATGTCGGCTCGGCCGTGATCAAGATGGCGCTTCTTGAAACAGGCGCCGAGGGTACAGAGCGCCTCGTGGCCTGCCGCAGTGAACGTATCCGCCGTCGCGACGCTCATGTCGTGGCCGACGGCCTCTTCACCGATGTGCTGAGAGAGAACGGCCTGGATCGGAAGGCGCTGGGCTACGTCGCCACCACCGGCGAAGGAGAGAGCATCCCACTGCGCACGGGGCACTTCTACGGCATGACCACCCACGCGCGTGGAGGGCTGTTCCTCGAGCCGGAAGCCAGGGCCATCATCGATATGGGGGCGCTGCATACTCGCGCAGTGGCCATGGACAGTCGTAGCAAGGTCCTGGGCTACCGGATGACCAGCCAGTGCGCGTCGGGGTCTGGCCAGTTCCTCGAGAACATCGCGCGCTACCTGGGGGTCTCGCTCGAGGAGGTTGGCGCCTTGTCCCTGCAGGCCGACAATCCCGAAGTGTGCTCGTCGATCTGCGCCGTGCTCGCAGAAACCGACGTCATCAACATGGTCTCGCGCGGCATCTCGCTGCCGAACATCCTCAAGGGCATTCACACGTCGATGGCCGGCCGGGCCGTCCGGTTACTGGTCTCGCTCGGCAAACCACCGGTGGTGATCGTCACCGGCGGGCTCGCCAATGACGCCGGCCTGCTGGCCGCGCTGCGCGAAGCGGCCGCCGGCCAGAAGCTGGGTGTGGACATCAGGCAGCATGAACACTCGATGATGGCCGGCGCGATTGGCGCGGCGCTGTGGGGCGCGTTTCGGGCGCGGAAGCTGCAACGGTTGCGCGAGAAGGTGGCGTCGTGAGCCTTGTCGCGATGCTCACCCTGCACGGACGCGTCGCTGTGGTCTCGGGCGGCGCCGGCGCCATCGGCGCCGCCATCTGCCTCCGCCTCCTCGAATGCGGCGCCATCGTCTACTCCCTGGACCAGGCGGGTCGTACTCCGCCCGAAGGGGCGATCCAGATCGCGTGCAACGTGACAGACGAAGCCGCTGTCGCCGCGGCGGTGCTGGAGGTTGACCGGCGGTCGGGCCGTCTCGACATCCTGGTGCACGCGGCGGGAATCACTCGTGACGCGCGCCTGTGGAAGGCCCGAACCGAAGACTGGAATCTGGTGATCGCCACGAATCTCACGTCGGCGTTCCACCTGCTTCACGCATCGGTGCCGGCCATGCGGCGCGTTGGAGCCGGCGCCATTGTCCTGATCTCGTCCATCAATGGCGAACGAGGAAAAGTCGGCCAGTCGTCGTACGCCGCCAGCAAGGCGGGTGTGAACGCGCTGGCTCGCACCGCCGCTCGCGAGCTCGGAGGCTTCGGAATTCGCGTCAACGCGCTCGCACCAGGCTGGATCACGACGCCCATGACCGCCTCGTTGCCCGGAGACATTCGCCAGCGCGCCGTTGATGAATCTGCCCTCGCGCGGCTGGGCGAGCCCGACGATGTGGCGCGGGCCACGGTGTTTTTGGTGTCGGATTTGGCGCGCCATGTCACGGGACAAGTGTTGCGTGTGGATGGTGGGCAGTTGATTGGGTAGCGATATGGACAATGACAACCCGGCCCGTGACCTCGTACTGATCAGGAACCTGCGTCCGGACGATATCGGGCCCATCACGGCCATAGACGAAGCGGCGGCCGGGCGCCGGCGTGACCGGTTTCTGGCCATCAAGATGAAGCAGGCGTTCGCGGACACGGGCATTGCCGTCTCACTTGCCGCCGAACTCGACGACCACGTGGTCGGATTCCTGCTGGCGCGTCTCTATTACGGCGAGTTCGGTGTGGTCGAACCTGCGGCGGTGCTCGATGTTGTCGGCGTCCATCCCGACTATCGCGGCCGTCATGTGGCATCGGCGCTTGTGGACCAACTGCGCACGAATCTGCTTGGTCTCGGGATTCGGACCCTGCAGACCGAAGTCTCATGGCGTAACCCCGAGTTGATCACATTCTTCCAGCACGAAGGATTCGCACTGGCGCCCAGATTATGTCTGGACCTGGACCTGGCACGTACGCGAACCTGAGATATCGATGAACGTCAGCAAGTTTGCGCGTTATGCGCTGTACGCGGCTGCCGAGATGGCGAAGGCTGGAGAGGCCCCAACCACGGTGTCAGCCGTGGCCACGCGCTACCGGATTCCCGAAGGCGCGCTGGCCAAGGTGTTCCAGCAGATGGTGCGCGCCGGTCTGGCGTCAGGCACTCGTGGCATCGGCGGCGGGTATCGGCTCGCCCGGCCGGCGTCCAAAATTACGGTGCTCGATGTGATGCATGTCTTCGAGCGGCCTCGGCAGGCAGGCACCTGCGCAGTACACACCCCTCCAGGCGAGCCGTGCCCGGCCGGATCGGTGTGTGGCGTGCAGTGGCTGTTTCATGAAGTGGATCAGCTGATCCAGACCACGTATGAATCTGTGACCTTGAAGACGCTCATCCGGCAGCGACCGCACACTCGACAGCCAGACGTCGTTCCGGTGGCCTTGACGGTTCCCAAGTCCACGCGAAACACCCGGCCGACGCGCGTGTCATGAGGCCCGCCACCCTCGTGGTGGGGGCTCGCCCGAATTTCATGAAAGCCGCGCCCGTCGTGGACGCCCTGCGTGCACCGGAGTCGGGATGGCGCGTGCGGCTGGTCCACACAGGCCAGCATTACGATGATCGGTTGTCAGACGTGTTCTTCCGGCAGTTGGGCATGCCCGCGCCAGACAGCAATCTCGCGGTGGGATCCGGCACAGCCACCGAGCAGACGGGCCGGGCGATGATCGCGCTCGAGGCCGACTTCGTGGCGAACCCGCCCGAAGCGGTTATCGTGTTTGGTGACGTCAACTCGACCGTCGCCGCGGCGATGGCGGCATCGCGACTGCAGATCCCGGTGGTGCACGTCGAAGCCGGACTGCGCAGTTTCGATCGCACGATGCCTGAGGAGGTCAATCGAGTGCTTACCGATGCGCTTGCCTCGCTGCTCTTTGTCACCGAGCAGGGGGCGATCGCGAATCTCGCGCGCGAGGGCATTGACGTCGCACGCGCCCACTTCGTGGGCAACACCATGATCGACACGTTGGAACGCCACCGGGAAGCGGCCGCAGCGCTCGACATGCCATCAACGATCGGCGCGGCCGCGCCGTACGTGCTCGTGACGCTTCATCGGCCGTCGAACGTGGACGATCCGAGGGCACTCACACGTATTGTCGAGGTCCTCATGGCGTTGGCCGTTCGCCTGGATGTGGTGTTTCCCGCGCACCCTCGGACAGTGAACCGTCTGGAAGAGACAGGTCTCGCTGTCCGATTGCGCGCATCACGGGTGGTGGTCGTCGAGGCTCTGGGCTACCTCGAGTTCATGAATCTCATGATGCATGCGGCCGTGGTGCTGACCGATTCTGGCGGGGTGCAGGATGAAACGACCGCGCTC
>Ga0138256_10002561_pt1 | contig 19480 bp, 12 predicted proteins | sample KNB2016incub_MG_FD_105486 | JGI IMG/M metagenome (GOLD analysis project Ga0138256, IMG submission 105486) | Active sludge microbial communities from wastewater in Klosterneuburg, Austria - KNB2014incub_MG | ecosystem: Engineered > WWTP > Activated sludge > Unclassified | place: Austria... | reverse complement strand
GTGGCCCCGTAGTCCGAATAGCTCTTCACGCAGAGCGGCTTCGTGGCGGTCGCCTTCACGTAGCTCTGGGCGGCGGGCAGATCGGTCAGGTACCCCGCGCGGACCATGGCCACCTCGGCAAGCGTCTCGCCGAGCCAGCCCTCGTCGGCCGGGTCGTACTTCCAGGTGATCAGGTGCACCAGCTCGTGGGCGACCACGCCGAGCATGTAGTCCGAGTCGACGGCCTTCGCGCCGTGCGAGCTCAGATGCAGCATCTCGCTCTGGTTCGAGGTTGCGCCGGGCGCCTGGTCGTCGTCGCGGAAGAAGCCGTCGAACGAGTAGCCTTTGTAGTCATCCATCGGCACGTAGAACAGAAGCACCCGCGGCTCGCCGTCCACGTCGGGCGGATCGCCGAAGGTCTCCTGGTCGATGGCGAAGATGCCGCGGCTCGGATCGGCGGGCGTGGCCTGGTCGAACGCCGCGAGCACGGCGCTGACCTTCGCTTCGGTCACGTCGCTGCCCCAGGCCGAGTCCGCGACGTACACGCGGGCGTGGGCGCTCTCGCCGCGACAGGTGGCGTCCACCTGCACGTCGGCGGGCGGCATCACGCCGAGGTCCCAGGTCCAGAGCTTGCGGGGCGGCGCCGCGCACGCGGTCGAGCCAGCGCTGCCGCCTGTCCCCCCGCCCGCGCTGCCACCAAGGCCGCCGGTTCCACCGCTCGCACCCGTGCCTCCGGTGCCTCCCGCGCTCGAGCCCGAGCTGTCGTCGGAGCCACAACCCATGCTCGAGCCCCCGAGGGCCACCACCAACATCCCGGCCGAGAATCGTCGCCACATCTTCGCCACCGTGGGCCCGGCCTAGCCCGAAGCTCGGACCCGCGCAATCCCGACGGGGGCCGAGGGCCGTGCAGCGCATGGAGTATCGCTGAGCGGTGCGCTAGATACTCGGGCTCCCGATGACCGAGCTTCCCAAAGCCTACGAGCCCGCGGACGTGGAGCCGCGCTGGTACGAATTCTGGCAGTCCGAGGGCGTGTTCCGCGCCAGCGTCGACCCCGACGACCAGCGCCCTGCTTACGTGATCGCGCTGCCGCCGCCCAACGTGACCGGCTCGCTCCACATGGGCCACGCGCTGATGGGCACGCTCGAGGACGCGCTCATCCGCCACCAGCGCATGCGGGGCTTGAACACCCTCTGGCAACCCGGCATCGATCACGCCGGCATCGCCACCCAGACCGTGGTCGAGCGCCAGCTCAGGCGAGAGAACCTGAGTCGGCACGACCTCGGCCGCGAGAAGTTCGTCGAGCGCGTCTGGCAGTGGAAAGAGCAGAGCGGCGGCCGCATCGCCGAGCAGATGCGCGCCCTGGGCTGCTCTGCCGACTGGGAACGCACCAAGTTCACCATGGACCCGGAGCTGAGCCGGGCGGTGAAGGAGAGCTTCGTCCGCCTGTATGAAGATGGGCTCATCTATCGCGCGACGCGGCTGATCAACTGGTGCAGCGACTGCCGGACGGCGCTCAGCGATCTCGAGGTCGAGAACGAAGAGGCCCAGGGCGAGCTGTACGAGTTCGCGTATCCCGTGGTCGGCGCCGACGCCGCTGCCGGCGTCACCGAGCTGGTGGTGGCCACCACGCGGCCCGAGACCATGCTGGGTGACACCGCGGTGGCCGTGCACCCGGACGACCCGCGCTTTTCCCACCTGCACGGCAAGAAGCTGAAGCACCCCTTCGTCGATCGCGAGATCCCGGTGATCACCGACGCCATCTTGGTCGACATGGCCTTCGGCACCGGCGCGGTGAAGGTGACGCCCGCCCACGACTTCAACGACTTTGCCACCGGCAAGCGCCACCAGCTGGCCGAGATCAACATCCTGAACCTGGACGGCAGCATCAACGCCGAGGGCGGCAGCTTCCAGGGTCAGACGGTGAAGCAGGCGCGCAAGGCCGTGAAGGCCGCGCTGGCCGAGAAGGGCCTGGAGCGTGGGAGCAAGCCCCACTCGCTGATGCTGCCGCGCTGCCAGCGCTGCAACACCGTGGTCGAGCCCATGGTGAGCACCCAGTGGTTCGTGAAGATGGCGCCCCTGGCCGCGCCTGCGGTCGCCGCCGTCAAAGAAGGGCGCACCCAGATCATCCCGGAAGAGTGGGCCAAGACCTACTTCCACTGGCTCGAGAACATCCAGGACTGGTGCATCTCGCGCCAGCTCTGGTGGGGCCATCAGATCCCGGCCTTCCACTGCGCATGCGGAGAGGTGCTGGTGACGCGCGACGAGCATCCAAGCGCATGCCCCAAGTGCAAGCAGGCGTCGCTCACACGCGACCCCGACGTGCTCGACACCTGGTTCTCCAGCGCGCTCTGGCCGTTCTCGACCCTGGGCTGGCCCGACGACACCGTGGCGCTCCGCCGCTTCTATCCGTCCAGCGACATGGAGACCGGCTACGACATCCTGTTCTTCTGGGTCGCGCGCATGATGATGATGGGCCTCTACTTCATGAAGGACGTGCCGTTCCGGCGCGTGCTCTTGCACGGGCTCGTGGTCGACGAGACCGGCGACAAGATGAGCAAGGTCAAGGGCAACACCATCGACCCGCTCGACTTGATCCACGGCGCCGCGTTCGAGACGGTGGTGCAGAAGGCGCTGCCCGGCGCGCCTGTGGCCGAGGCGCTCTCCAAGTTCCGCCGGGCGTATCCCTCGACCGCGCAGATGGGGCAGGGCTTCCCCGCCTATGGCACCGACGCGCTCCGGCTCACCCTGTGCAGCTACTCGCCGCAGGCCAAGCGCATCGCGCTCTCGCCCAAGCGCATCGAGGGCTACCGGAACTTCTGCAACAAGCTGTACAACGCCACGCGCTTCTCGCTGCCCAACATCGACGGGGTGGTGCTCGGCGACTCACCGCCCGAGCCGAAGCTCCTGGTCAATCGCTGGATCCTCTCGCGACTGGCGGGCGCAGTGGCGGTCAGCGACCAGAGCATCGTGGATTTTCGCCTGGACGAGGGCTCGAGCGCGCTCTACCGCTTCGTCTGGGACGAGCTCTGCGACTGGTACCTGGAAGCCTGCAAGCCGGTCTTCCAGTCCGGCAGCGAGGCCGAGCAGGCCGAGACGCGGCAGACCTTGGCCCACGCCATCGAGACCGTGCTGCGCGCGCTCCACCCGTATGCGCCGTTCATCACCGAAGAGCTGTGGCAGCGCGTGCCGAAGCCGGCGTCGCGCCCCAAGTCCATCGCGCTCGCGCCCTACCCGGGCGCCAGCGACGGGCGCCCAGACGCCGACGCGGAGCGCGATTTCGCCGCGGTGATGGGCGCCATTGGTGCGGCGCGCGTGGTGCGCAGCGAGCACGAGGTGCACCCCGGCGCGCAGATCCCACTGCACCTGCGCGCCAGCGGCTCGCTCGTGGGGCTGCTCGAGAGCGAGCAGCGCCTGATCTCGTTCCTGGTGAAGACCCAGGGCGCGCCGGTGATCGAGCCGCCGGGCGGCGCACGCCCCAAGGGTCACGTGCTCACGGTCGCCGGGGACGTCGAGGTGCTGGTGGGCCTCTTGGGCCTGGTGGACGCCGCCCACGAAGAGGACCGCATCCAGCGCTCGATCAAGAAGATCGACAAGGACATCGAGTCGCTGGACAAGCGCCTGGGCAACAAGAGCTTCGTCGACAAGGCGCCGCCCGAGGTGGTGGCCGAGGCCCGCGAGCAGCTCGAGGGTCTGCGCCGTCAGAAGGCCCGCCTCTTGGAAGGCCTGTCGCTGGTGGACGAGCTGAAGTAACCGTCAGCCGGCGGACGCCGTCTTCTCAGCCGCTGGACTGCTGCGTCGTCACCGAGGATCATGCGAGCGTCTTCTTCGAGGACGCGAATGACCTACCGGAGGCACGCAGATCCCGAACGGAACAAGGCGTGGAGGAGATGGATCGCCGAGAACCGCTCCCACCTGGAACGCCTCGGTCTTCCCCTCGCGCTGTACCAGGATGCCGACCACTGGGATGATTTCCTCGCGAACGGTCATCTTCACTGGCACACCGACGGGCCACCGTTCGACTTCGGCGATCTCGGCCGCGGGCAAATGGAGCAGCTCTGCGCGTTTCTCGAGCAGCACTACCGAGACAAGCCCCCTCCGCTGGTCGGATGGTTACGCGCCCGACTCGGCAAGGACCCCTCGGAGTGAGATCGACAAGGACATCGAGTCGGTGGGGTTCATGGCGGAACACAGCCCATCTTGGTTGACGAAGCGCAGCCCTTGGTGAACCCCAAGCCGACGCAATCAACCGTCACGAGCTTGCCGGCGTTGCAGTACACCACCGAAGAGCCCGAGCAGGTCTTCTGGTGTTCGATCGGATTACACTCGCCGGCAACACCGCAGAACGAGACGCCTGCGGCCGTTTGGCACGAGAAACCCTGCCCGAAGCAAGAGCAGTCGAGTGACGCCCGCTTCCCCCGAACGCAGACATCGAGCACGGCGCCGTTGCAGGACACGCCCGCGTAGCCGATATCGAAGTAGTCATCGGTCGAAGAGCAAGCCGTGCCTGTCCCCTGGCAACCCGTGCCGAAGTCGAGATGGTCCGCTACGCACTTGAGCCCGAAGTCCGCGCACACCGGACCGGGAATGAGGTAGTCGTCACACGTGACGGGTCGGCCCGCTGCGTCGCAACTCTCCTGGAAGCCGACGGTCTCGCACGGCGGGTGATCTGGCACATCACATTTCCCCGACGCGCACTTACCCCCGAGCTTGGTGCAGTCCACGAGGAAGTTGCCGTCCGCGTGGCAGGAAACCGCGACGTTTCCCAGGCAAGTGCCGCAGGTCTCCCCGCCCGCCAAAGGCGCGTACCCGTGGCACGCGAGAACCCCAGCGCACCCATTCGTGACGCTCGCGAGGCACTCGACGAACCCCTGGGCAAGGTACTGGTACCCGCCCAGCTTGCCGCGCAGGTAGTTCTGCGTCCGCCAGAATCCATCGTCCGAGTAGCAGGAATTGACGGCGACCGTGGCGCGGGCGATCAAGCCCTCGTCGATGAAGCTCGGGTTCGGGGGACATTGCGTGATGGCGCCGCCGCCGCCCGTTCCTCCCGTGCCGGTGCTACCCCCTGTGCCGCCCGAACCGCCGCTTGCGACGCCGCCCGTGCCGCCCGAACCTCCGCCGGACGGGGGGCCGTCCCCCGCGCCCGAACCCGTGCCGCACCCCGCGGTGGCCGCAAACACGGCCAGCGCGCCCCATCCTCGGAAACGCATGCAACGCGAAGATACCACGCCGCATCGGCCAGCGGGGATTTCAGCATGAAGCGGTAGCCCGCGAGCAGTTCGAGGGTCAGCGCCGCCGGCGGGCGGCGAAGAGCGCGAGCGCGGCGCCGAAGAGCGCGAGCCCACCGTGGCTCGGCCGAGCAGGCACGCGGCACCCGCAACCGCCGTCGTCGCCCCCGCCGTCGCTGCCTTTGCCCGCGCCGCCGCCGCTGGCGCTGCCGCCGCTGGCGCCGTTGCCGCCGCTGCTGCTGCCCGCGCTTCCGGCGTTGCCGGCCGCACCGCCGCTGGCCGAGCCCGCCGCGCCGCCGCTGGCCGAGCCCGCGGTTCCGCCCGCGCCCGCGCCGCCCGCGCCGCCGCCACCGGTGCCGCCCGTGCCGCCGGTCGGAACCACCGAGGGGTCGTGCCACTCGTAGGCGCCCAGATCGAAGCCCGCGCCTTGCGGGCGGGCGATCTTGTCGGCGTCCAGCGCCGGAGCCAGATCCTTCACGCCCTTGTCGATGGCCGGTGAGGTCTTGGTCAGGCGCAGATCCCACTTGGGCGCGGTGGGGCTGACGAAGTAGGTGGTCAGTGCGCCGCTCAGGGTCACGTTGTGATCCTCGGTCACGTTGGTGCCCTTCACGTCGAAGTCCGTCGCCAGGTTGTTGCGCACCACCACGTTCTGGCTGGGCGTGCCGTTCTTGTGCGCGGTGACCATGATCCAGGGCGGGCCGGGCTTGACCGCGTCGGTGTCGATCACCGTGTTGTTGACGACGCGCGAGTCCTTGGCGCCGTACAGCGAGATGCCGTGCCAGTGGTTGGTGATCACCACGTTGTTCTCGACCACCCAGCCGGTGAACGTACCGTCGAAGCAGCCGATGCCCTGCATGGTGCCCTTCAGCTTCTGTGCTGGGTCCTCGTTGCCGATGAACACGTTGCCGCGCAAGGTCATGTTCTTGACCTCACCGGTGCCGACGCCCCCCGCGCCCACCGACCAGCTCTGGAACCCGTCGTCGTGATTCGAGTCGAGCGCGTCGTCCAGATACGAGTTCTTGATCAGGTTGTACTGGAACGTCTCGTCGTTCCCCAGGCCACGCAGGCCGTCGGCCGAGAAGTTCACGATGCTGTTGCCCTCGATCAGCACCTTGCTGGCGTCGGCGGTGATGCCGAAGCGCACGTTCTTGACCTTGTTGTTGCGCGCCACCGAGTCCGCGCCCCGCACCGAGATGCCGCTGCTGGCCGCCAGCCACTCGGGCGCGCCCCAGGCCGAGGCGTCGGGCACCGTGAAGATGTCGCAGTTCTCCACCGTGATCTTCGACGAGCTGGTCTGGATCTCGACCATGGTGATCGAGCCGCTGGTGGTGCCGAACGAAGGGCTCACGGCCACGCCCCCCAGCAGCCAGCCACTGGTGTTGCTGAAGCGAACGTGTCGCAGCTTGGGGCTCTGGCCCGCGTCGGCCAACACGCTGATGGGCGGTGCGTAGCTCCCCCCGTTGAACAGCGCCTCGCCGTGGTAACCCGTCTTGAGGTGCACGGTGTCACCGGCCTTCACTGCCTTGCCGAAGTGCCCGGCAGCGATCACCTCTTCCAGCGTCTTCCACGGCTTGGCCGCGCTGCCATCGTTGGCGGCAGCGCCGGCCGCTGGATCGACGTAGAAGTCCGCGGCCTGGGCCGACACCGAGAGCGAGATCACGAGCCCGAGCGTCGGAGCGATGAGCGATCGTTTCATGCCAGGCACCTCCGGCCGAGGAGTATAGCCTGGGGTGCGGCGCCCGAGCGTGCGAAGCGCTTTGCGCGTCAGCTCGGCGACGCCTGCGGCGCGGCAGTGGCTGCGGGCCGCGCCTCTTCGAAGGGCGAGGGCAGCGAGGTCGGCTTGGCGGAGCGGATCAGACCCAGTGCCAGCGCGACCGACGCAAACAGGAACATCATCCGGAACTCGGGGGTCCAGCTGTCGGTCCACTGATCGAAGCGCGCGCCCGCGCGGGCGGGCCACGACCGAAGGCGATCGACCCACTCGAGATCCCGGGCGTCGAGGCGGACGTGGGAGGTGTCGACGGGCGGCGCGTGCCGCACCCCGCCGTCGCCCGGCTCTCGACCTTGGTCGCGGTCGGCCCGCAGCCGGTCGTAGACGGCGCGGCGGGCGGGGTCCATCAGCACCCCCGCGGCGACGTTGATCTGGGCCATGCGGCGCTCTGCCCGCCGCATGTCGTTGGGGTTCAGATCCGGGTGACTGACCGACGCCAGGCGGCGGTGGGCTCTGCGTATCTGCTCAGGGGTGGCAGCCCGGGGGACCTTCAGGACCGCGTACAAATCGATGTTCACGAGCGCCCGTTCGAACCGCATGCGCACCTCCCGGCTGATCCATGGGCCTGACAGCGCCCCTGGGCGGAAGTTCCAAAATAGTTCCCACGCGAACCCTCCCGGGCGGGGCGCGGCTCCCACCGGTTGGAGACACCCACATGCACACCACCGAGCTCAGCGCCGCCAATTTCGAGAGCACCGTGAAGACCAGCCCCATCGTGTTCGTCGACTGGTGGGCGTCCTGGTGCGGGCCCTGCCGGGCCTTCGCTCCGATCTACGACCGCGTGGCCGCCAAGCACCCGGACATCGTCTGGGGCAAGGTCGACACCGACGCCGAGCAGGGCCTGGCCGGCGGCTTCGGCATCCGCTCGATCCCGACCCTGATGGTGTTCCGGGACGGCCTGCTGATCTTCGAGCAGCCCGGCATGATGAGCGCCGTGGCCCTCGACGGCCTGGTCGAGAAGGTCCGCGCGCTGGACATGGCTGAGGTCAAGCGCCGCATCGCCGAGGCCCATCGGCAGCACGCCCCGCAGTGAGCCTTGCGATCCCGCGCCGCGTTCACCACGATGGGCGCGCCATGCGTTGCGTCATTGTCCTGTCCCTCGGCCTGGTCGCCTGCGACAAGCCGGCTGCCCCGGCGGCGACCACCGCCACCGCCCCCGCCAGCGTAGCGCCCGCGGCCAGCAGCAGCCCCCCCGTGCCCACGTCGGTGACCCACGGCGCCGCCAAAGAGCTGGGGGTCACCTGGAGCGATCCGGCGGGGTGGAAGAAGGTCACGCCCAGCTCGTCGATGCGCAACGCCAGCTACGAGATCCCGCCCGCGGGGTCGGACACCGAACCGGGTGATCTCGGCGTGTTCTACTTCGGACCGGACAAGGGCGGCGCCGTGGAGAAGAACGTGGATCGCTGGGTCGAGTCGTTCGAGGGTATCGATCCGGCCAAGGTGCTGAAGAGCGAGCGCACGGCCAACGGGCTCAAGCAGCGTATCGTCGAGATCCCGAGCGGCACTTACAAGAGCGGCATGCCCGGCGGGCCCACCACGCCCAAGCCGAACCACGCCTTGCTCGGCGCCATCGTCGAGACCCCGGTGGGGAGCCACTTCTTCAAGCTGGTCGGGCCCAAAGCCACGGTGGCCCAGGCCAAGAAGGCGTTTCTCGAGCTGATGGACACGGTCAAGCCCAAGGGCCCCACGCCATGAGCCAGCGCAAGCTCTGGTCGATTGCGGGCAACTCGCAGCGCCTGGATGGCGGCGCGATGTTCGGCAACGCTCCGCGCGCCGTCTGGGAGCGGTGGATCGCGCCGGACGCGCAGAACCGCATCCCTCTGGCCTGTCGCGCCCTGTTGATCGTCGAGCCGTCGGGCCGAACGGTGCTGCTCGAGACCGGCATTGGTGCGTTCTTCGCACCCAAGCTGCGAGAGCGCTTCGGGGTCGAGCAGGCCGAGCACGTGCTCTTGGCCGAGCTCGAGCGCGCCGGCGTGCCGCACACCCAGGTCGACGTGGTCGTGCTCTCGCACCTGCACTTCGACCACGCGGGCGGGCTGCTCGCCCCCTTCGCCGAGGGGAAGTCGCCCGAGCTGCTGTTCCCCAAGGCGCGCTTCGTGGTGGGGCGGGTGGCGTTCGAGCGCGCGTGCCACCCCCACGTGCGCGATCGCGCTTCGTTCATCCCCGAGCTGACCGGTCTGCTCGAAGCCAGTGGTCGCCTCGAGCTGGTGGATGGCGCGGGTTCGGACTTGCTGGGCCCGGACTTCCGCTTTCACCTCTCCGACGGGCACACGCCCGGCCTCTTGCTCACCGAGGTTGCCGGCGATCACGGCCCCATCCTGTTCGCCGGCGATCTGGTCCCCGGCGCCGCGTGGGTGCACCTGCCGATCACCATGGGGTACGACCGCAACGCCGAGCTGTTGATCGACGAGAAGACCCGACTGCTCTCGGATCTGGCCGCGCGCGGCGGGCGACTGTTCTTCACCCACGACCCCGCCATTGCGCTTGCCCGAGTCGCCGTCCGTGACGGCCGCTATTCCGCGACCGACGCCTGCGAAACCCTGTCGGGCGTCGACGCCTGAAATCTTGAGAGAATCGCCGCGGCCGTTGACGCCGGGCTTGGCAGGGGTAATGCGGCTCGGTCATGCCCAACGCCTACATCTCGGGGACCGGCTTCTACGTACCGCCCAAGGTCGTGACCAACGACGCGCTGGCGAAAGAGTACGGCATCGACACGACTCACGAGTGGATCGTGCAGCGCACCGGGATCGAGGAGCGGCGCTTCGCCGAAGAGGGGGTGGGCACCAGCGATCTGGCGGTGCCCGCGGCGAAGCAGGCCATCGAGCGGGCCGGGATCGAGGCGCGCGATCTGGACATGATCGTGTTCGCCACGCTCTCGCCCGACCACGCCTTCCCCGGCTCGGGCGTGTACCTTCAGCGCAAGCTCGGGCTGTGCGACGGTGACTCGCCCAAGTTCGTCCCGGCGCTCGACGTGCGCAACCAGTGCTCGGGCTTTCTCTATTCGCTGACCGTCGCCTCGTCGATGGTCCAGGCCGGGACCGCGAAGCACGTGCTGGTGGTGGGTGCCGAGACGCACTCGGCGGCGCTGGACCTGTCGGCGCGCGGCCGCACCGTGGCCTCGCTGTTCGGCGACGGCGCCGGCGCCTGCGTGGTGAGCGCCACCGACGAAGACCGCGGGATCCGGGGCACGTATCTGGGCGCGGACGGGCGTGGCGCCGACGTGCTGTCGCAGAAGGTGTGGGACATCAAGAAGCGACCGTTCATCCAGCTCGATGCCGGTGGCGTGGGGCACGTGCCGGCCCAGGACCTGTGGGCTCAGATGGACGGCAAGCAGGTCTTCCGAAACGCGGTCGAGCGCATGATCGGCGTCCTGATGCAGGCCTGCGCCGACCAGGGCTTGACCCGGGACGACATCGATCTCTTCTTCTTCCACCAGGCGAACCTGCGCATCAATCAGTACATTGCGCAGCAGATCGGCATCGGCGAAGACAAGCTGGTCTCGAACATTCAGCGTTATGGCAACACCACCGCCGCGACCATCCCGATTCTGCTGGCCGAGGCCGAGCAGAGTGGCCGCCTGAAGCGGGGCATGAAGGTCGCCATGGTGGCGTTTGGCTCGGGGTTCACCTGGGGCGCTGCCATCGCCGACTGGTGAGGTTTCACGCTGGGCCGTGCAGGTCGAGGCCAGGGTCGCCGAAGCGCCTCGGACGCGCTAGACTGGGGTTTCCGATTCAGGAGGCCGCATGCGCTCGCTTTCCGCTTACTTGGTGCTCGGGTTGGGTGTTCTCGTCGCTTGTGGCAGCCCGAATGATGCGGGGCTGAACGGCGGCAGCGGCGGAAGCACGTCCGGCGGCGGAACGTCGAGCGGCGGCGCCAGCGGTGGCTCGACCAGCGGTGGCTCGACCAGCGGCGGTGCAGCGGGGTCGCCCACCGGCGGCGCGCCGGCAGGCGGCAGCACCAGCGGTGGCAGCGGCGGCGCGCCGGCGGGCGGCAGCACCAGCGGCGGCGGTGCCCCGGCAGGTGGTGGCATGCCCGGCGGCGGCGGCATGCCTGGCGGTGGTGGCATGCCCGGCGGTGGTGGCATGCCCGGCGGCGGCGGTGCGCCCACTGCGTTCTGCGCGGGGCACTGCGGCAGTGGCAGCCCGGTGCCGGGGCCAGGCGGCAATTGCTACTGCGACACCGACTGCGTCTCGAAGGGCGACTGCTGCCCCGACTATTCGAAGACCTGCGGCACGGGCATGGTGTCGTGCGACGGCAACCTCTGCGATCGAAGTGCCAAGCAGTTCTGTTGCCACAACTACGGCAGCGGCTGGGACTCGAGCTGCGCGGGCGATGGCAAGGTCTGCACCGCGTCGTCGTACTGCGACGGCCCCGAAGACTGCGACGGCGGCAAGGTGTGTTGCGGCAAGGTGAACACCTCGTACAACTACTTCAGCAGCATGACCTGCCAGGCCGCCGGCAGCTGCAACTATGACCAGAACTACCGCGTGATCTGCGGCCCGGCGAAGCAATGCCCCTCCGGCTTCGTCTGCAAGCCGTCGAGCTCGCCGAGCGGGTACTGGTACTGCGGCAAGCCGGTCTGACCGCTACAGCTCTTTCAAGAGCGCCACGAGTCCGCGCCGTTCTTCCCCGTCGGTGACGTCTTCGAGCGCGCGGTTCACCTCCGAAAGCGCGTGGGCCGCCAGCAGGCACAGCGCGCCGGGGTCGTCCCGCCGGCTCAGCAGCGCCGTGAGCGTCGCGTCGACCGAGCTGAGCACGATCTGCTTGTTCGCGCCGTCGTAGCGTAGCGGCCGCCTCCCACGCCCTTGCGCCAGCGTCTCGACCGGCGAGCCGCTGAGGCGCAGGCCCACGATCAGGTCGAGCAGGGCGCGATGCTCGGGTCGGCTCGCGTCGACCAGCACCTCTGCCGCCAGGCCCGAGCGCAGCGCCGAGGTCAGCTTGTCCCACCAAGAGTCTTCCACGGGCAGCCCGGTGACGTCGGGGGGCACCAGCACCGGCGTGGCTGGAGAGAGCGCGGTCGTGTCTGGCGGCGTCAGGCCGATGGAGGGAGAGCCCAGTTGCCGAAGCGCGCCTCGAGGGGCCCGCGCCGCGAGCACCCGCGCGAGCGGCGAGCCGTCGGGCAAGAAGAAGCTGGGCGCTGCGCCGGGGAATGCGCCTTCGGCGAAGCCCCGGCCATCGCTGAGCCAGAGCACGCCGGTTCGATCGAGCTCGGCTCGAACCGCGGTTGGCGTCAGCGCGGCCCCGTCTGCTGCGACCAGCGCCGGCGCTGGCGCGTCGAAGCCGAGCAGCGCCAGCGAGAGCGCGTGCTCGTCGAGGACCGGCGCATCCAAGCCGCCAGCGCGGGCCTCGCGCACGAGCGCCAGGGCCACCTGCTCGCCCAGCTCGTTCAGCGTGTCCCAGGTCTGGGTCAGGCTGGCGAGTGTGGCCAGAGTCGCGGCAATGTCCGCCGCGATGCCCCCGCCACCCTCGGCACCGTCGCCCACCCAGCGGACCAGCAAGTCGCCCTCGAGCGGAAGCGCCGTGCCCAGGGCACCTCTCTCGCCTCGCGCCTCCAAGCAGCGCACGATCGGCGCTGCCTGTTCGCCGACGTACACCCGGACCTTGGGCGCCGTCGGGAAGGTGCTGCCCAGCCACAGGCAACCGCTCACGCGGTACCCGCGGATCGAGACCTCGTCGAGCCAGCGGAAGGCTATCGCGTGATTCGGTGAGAACGCACGCTCGAGGGCGCCCCGGGCCGCGGCGCGAGCGCGCTGGGCGAGCACCGGCAAAACGCCGCGGTCGGCAGGCCCTTCGAAGTACCGATCGGGCTCGACGCTGTCGTCGTTCAGCGCCATCACCAGCGGAAAGCCCTCGCCGCACTCGAGGCTGCACAGTGGGCGCCGCGTCACGAACAACGTCCCGCCCGCGAGGTCTGCCCGCGGTGGTAGCAGCACCCCCACCTCGCCGGTGGTTCCTTCCGCGCTCACCGGGGCCGTGATCAGGCACCCCGCGCGCTGCTCGTTCGAGAGCAGCACGGCTGGCACCTCTGGTGCGTGCCTCTTCTGCTCGCCCTTCAGCGCCCGCTCGATCTGGGCGTCGACTCGCACCAGCTCGAAGCTGGCCGTGAGCGCCTGGGCTTCATCCAGCTTCAGCCGCAAGGTCAGCTTCTTGATGGTGGGGTACGGTGGTTCGAGCGAGGTGAAGAGCCAGCGCTTCTGGGTGGCCAGAGCGGCGTAGCTGTGGAATGTGCCGCTGGTGTCCTCGAAGACGCACGCCGCTGCGAGCGCCGGATCCGCACACGCTGCCGGCCGCAGGCAGAGCAGGCGGCGCGCCGATTGACGGGCGAACCCCGGCAGCTCGTCGAAGCGTGGGGCGGCCTCTTGGAGAAGGCGCAGCGATGCTTGCTCGAGATCCGCCAGCAAGCGGGGACGCACCGCAGCCGGGTCGATGGCATCGACGCGCACCACGACATGCAGCGCGCAGGGGAGGTCGGCGTGCACGGGCTCGGCGCGCCCGTCCAGCATGAGCAAGCTGATCTTCGACTCGGTACCGGCCACCAGCTCGATCTCGCCGTCGCCAGCGCCGAAGCTCAGCTCCCAGGTGGCCCGGCGCAACACCGGGTGGGGTGGAACGCCCTCCAGCTTCGGCGCGGCCACCACGCTTCCGCCGCGGCGCTGCTGCAGCAAGAGCAACGGTCGACTCACGTCGTCGAGGGTCGACCCGAGCCGGGAGAGCAGGGCCGCGATCTGGGCGCCGAGATCGCCGGGCGGCAGGAACAAGATCGGCTGGTCGAGCTCGGACTGGCGGCCCTCTTGCGTGAGCCACGGCGCGAACCGAGCCGAGCCGTAGAGCAGGCTGCCCTGATGCAGGCCCAGCTGGCCCAGTGCGGCCTCTTTGCCTTGCACGGTCGGAAAGCGAAAGTCCGCGTGGGCGACGATCTCGCGAACGCGATCGGTGAAACCCAGATCGCACAGCGACAAGCACAGCGCGAGCGCTCGAGGATCGGACAGGAGCCCGCGGGCGGCTGCCAGCGTTCCGAGCAACGTGAAGCTGCCCTCGCGGACGCGAGCGCCGATACGCGCCAGCCCGCCGGGGGTCGGGGGCCCGAAGCCCATGAAGTCGTCGATGTTCGACGAGCTGACGTTGGCGACCACCGGCAGCCCCACCTGCCGAGGGTCGAGGCCGTGAATCGGCCGCCCCTCGAAGTGCAAGCTCACCCAGGGGGCGCCCGGCGGAAGCTCGTGCGTGGGCAACGTGACCGCCAGCTCGAGCCCGCTCTCGTCGGGCGGAACGTGGATCGCGACGTCACCCACCCGAGCGCGGGCGCCGAAGTCGCTGATCGCCACCGCGGGTCGCGCGCGCACGGCCTGCCGCTCGCCCTCGATCGAGGCCCGTGCCCGCCGCACCGCCAGCTCGGAGCTGCTGCTCGTGGACCGCGGGAACAGCCGCATCACCAGCTCGCGCTCGCGGTCGTGACGAATCACCAAGGGTCGCCAGTCGCCGGTGGCGAAGCCCGGCGCGGCGTCGAGCAACGGCACGCTCTCGCCGTGGTGCTGCCGGGCCCCGACGATCGACTCGCGCGCCGGCATCCCGAGCTCGTTCAGGGTGGCCAGCAAGAAGAGCGCTTCGATCCGTCCGAGCGCCGCGGTGGTCTTGGCGTCGGGCGTCTGCGACGCGCGTGCTCGAAGCAGCGCGGCGTGGGCCAAGAGACACAGCGACAGGCCCAGGTCGTCCAGCGCCGCGCCGGGCACCCCCTCGAGCTCGCGCACCGCGCTGGCGTCGCCCTCGAGTGCCGATAGCGCCTTGTCCAAGAAGCGCTGCTCGAACCACGAGCGTGATCGCTTCGGCTTCCAGTGGATCGCGTTCCAGTCCGGGTGGGGCACGGTGCGCGGGTCGTCGATCGCCACGATCAGCCCCGACTGGGACTTCTCGCGGCCGTCCCAGGTGAGCACGACGCCGCGGTGGCTCTCGATGTTGGCCGCGGTGACGCCGGGCGCGACCAGCACCAGCGCGCCGTCGCGCTCGAGCCAGAGTTGGGCAGAGAGGGGCGCCAGGCCTTGCCGGGTCCGCTCTTCCGCCACCGCTGCGGCCAGCGCGGCCCTGCGGCCCTCGGGTGAGCCGGTGCGGGCACCGTCGTCCGATACGCCTCGCACGTACGGGATCCGCGTCACGTTGTGACTCAGCGCGGCCCCGATGGCCTCGGCATCGTGCGCCGTTGCGACCACCACCGGGCGCCCATCGGGTGCCGGGTGGCACGGTCCGTCCGGGACGGTCGGAACCACGCACAGCGCCTTCTTCTCGTCCACGTACGCCGCCAGGCTCTGCAGGCTGGCGCGCTCGCCGGTGTGCAGCGGGATGATCTCGGCGCGGTACAGCTTGCGCAGGTCGCGACGAAAGTGGCCCGGGCCCGGCGCCAAGAGGCCCAGCTTCGCGGGCACGATGCTCCACGCAGCGACGGCGTCACAGAGCACGCGCACCAGCACGGCGCGGTCGGGCGGCTCGAGTTGTTTCAGGCGCTCGGCGGCGCGATTCGCCATCCCTATGGCGACCATGCTCACCGCGTGCAATGCCTGATTCAGGCGTGCGTCGCGCTCCACGCCGTCGTAATCGAAGCGCGGTCGAAGCCCACCGGGCCAGGTGACCGCAGCGTCGAACGCCAGCGGGCAGAACGCCGGCTCGATGGCAATGGCCTCGAGCGGGCGGTCTTCCACATAGACCCTCAAGAGCGAAGGCCGCGGCGCTGCGCCCGGCAAGGGGACCATCAGCGCGACCTCGCCCGAGAGGCCCGCGGTCGGCCCGGTGGTGAGCCCGAAGCGCTCGCGCGCCAGCACCCCGGCCGTTCCGGCAACCGTGGGCGTGCTGGCAGCGTGCGACAGGAAGCGCGCGCGGCGGGCGGCGCCCTCGCGGGCCCGCTTCACCAGGCTCGAGGCATCTTCGATGTTCGATCCGCCCAGGACGCGCTCGACCCCATGGCCCCGCAGCCAGACCACGTCCGAGAGCCAAGGCGAAAGCTCCGGTGGAAGCGGCCTTTCGCTCTTCCACACGCGGACCACCGGGCTCGACACCACGCTGCCCACCGGGATCCGTCCGCCGCCAGCGGCGTCGAACAGCGGAACGTCGAGCAGTGCGCGCACGTCGGGGTCGAGCTCGGCATTGGCGCGCAAGGCTGCGACGCACGCGCAGGCCATGACGCCCAGCGCCTCGCGCCACGCCGCGGCGTCGTCCAGCACCACCTCGACGCCTTCGGGGAGAGCCGCCTCGCCGTGGCGGGCCACCAGCGCCGCCAGGGCCTTGCGAAACGCGGCCTCGGCGGCGGGCCTGAGCTCGCGGGCCAGCGGCGTGTCCTCGCGCAGGGCCGACCGCGAGGCGTTGGTGGGAAGCTCGTCGGCGTCGACCACGACCCGGGCGGGGATCACGGTATCGGTGGTGTTCCCCAGACCAGAAAGCGGCACCCATGCGTAGGCCAGCAGGCGAACGCCGCGCTCCATCAGCTCGACGCCCTGCGGTGCGCGGGTCAGCGCCACCTCGACCGCAGCGCGCCGTGCCCCGGGCAAGGTGAACGGGACTCGCAACAGCACCGGCGCTTCGGGAGGACGCACCACCGGTGCGCCGTTGCACGAGAGCGCCAGCGGTGCCCCGCGAGTGTGCGCCACCAACAGCGAGATCTCGGGCGGGGTTTCAGTCGAGATGGCGCGCCGCAGTACCGCAAGGCCAAGCTTCCTCCGCACGTGAATGTGGGTGCCGCGAGGAAAAGCGTCGTCCGGAACCGCGCAAGCCACTGCGCGGATCTCTTCGGATTCGTCGTCCAGCGTCTGGGGAGTGAGACGCACCGCCCACGCTTGCCCACCGTCGGTGCCCGTCACGGTGACCAAGGCCACGCCCAGGCCCAGCGCCGCGTTCACGCCGAGCGCCAGGCAGCGCAGGGGCGCGGCGTGCGCGTCGTCCGAGTCGCTCAGGGCGAAGTCGAGTAGGTGCTCCAGCCGCCCGGCGCTCAGAGGCGGACCGTCGAAGGCGAAGCGGACGTCGTCGGCGTCCCAGCTCACGCTCATCGCGCCGGCCCCGAGCGCCACGGCGGCGCGGGCCAGCTCGAGGGAATAGCTCCGAAGATCCACCAGCAAGTGCTCGCGCAACTTGGCGCGCGCACGGCGCGCATCCACCCGGATGCTGCCGCGGAGCACGACCTTTCGTTCGGTCACGCGCCCCCCCCGGCATAGTCGCGCAACAGGGCGTCGTTCAGGCTCGCCTTCAACGGCCCACGGCGCTCGAGCAAGAGCACCCGCGCCAAGAGCTGCGACGCCGCTCGCAACTGGCGGCGCGCGCGATCGCGCGCCACCTGTACCGCCTCGGCGCGGGTGTCCAAGAGCAGCACCGCGCCCGCGCCCCAGCGGCCAGCCGCCCGGGCTGCGGCCTCGAGTGAGACGATGCCCGAGGTGGGTTCGCGGGCCAGCACCACGTGGCCCGGCACCACACCCTGGGCCCGAGCGAACGTGATGCGTTCGAGAGCGATGCCCGAGAGCGCGATGCAGCGCTGCGTCTCGGCTGCCAGCGCCAGATCCGATGCGGACAGGTCGCTGCTCGGTAGCTCTTCCAGCAAGAAGTGCCGGCCGTGCGCCGGCTCGACGCTGCCCCGCCGATGCAGGTTCGCCACCCGGTGCACCATGCTGGCATGCAGGCACAGCACCGTGGGGCGCCCTTCGGAGGCGAAAGCCGCCGTGATCACGTTCGGCTCGGCGGCCGTGAGGATGGGCGCTCGGCGCGGTGTGTGCGCCGTGAGCGCGGCCATGGACATCGCGCGTTGCCCGGCGACCGGGCTGGCCAGCGGAAACCAGACGTGCGCGGCCGAGAGGCGGCACGGGTCGTGCGCGCTCGCCTCGAGCAGCGCCAGGTACTCCCTGAGGTGGGTCCCCTCTGCCGCCCGCTCTGCCTCGGCGCGCAACGCCGCCGCGACCGCGTTCGGCAGGCTGCGTTTGGCCAGGCTGCGCGCGCGGTCGAGCAGGTCGTCGAAGCCCTGCTCGCGGCGTACGTTGTCGCGTGAGAGCGTGTGCTTGAGCTGCGAGCTCGAGATCTTCACCCGCAGGCCCTCGAGCCCGGGGAAGGATTCGCCGCCGCTCTCGTATAGCGTGAGCCCGCGGTTGTAAAAGCCGATGAAAGGGGTCGTGTTCTCGTGTGGCCAGGCAGGCGTTTCCAGGTGCTCGGCGCCCATTCCGGGTCCGAGCACGATGGTGTCCTCGCCGTCCAAGTCGGTCACGCTGACCGCAGCGTGGACCGCCAGCGGGCGATCGAGCTGGGTACGCGACGACCCCTGGGGGTTGGCATAGTCGGTGATCGAAAGCCAGATCGGGACGCGAGCGTGCCGGCACCAACGCAAGAGGCTCTGCCGAACGCTGTCGGCGTGCGCGTCGAAGGCGCTCGACTCCAGGGTGTGGGTCAAGGTCACGCTGGTGCCCGACAGCGGGCGTGGCGGGATCTCTTCCACCACATAGGAATGGTCGCGCAATATGGTGGCGCGCCAGGCCCCGCCCTCGCGCCAGGTGTCGACGATCACCTCTTCCGGCTCGATGGCCAGCACCGAGACGAAGCCGACTCCGTACTTCCCGATCTTGGTGCTGTCGCCCTCTTTGGAGGACGAAAACAAGGTCAAGAGCGCGCTCTCGATGATCGCGGGCGTCATGCCCGTGCCGCTGTCGGTCACTCGCGTCCGGGTGTCGCCGTCGGCGCCGCGGATCACGTCGACCTCGATGCGAGTGGTGCCCGCATCCATGCTGTTCTGGACCAGCTCGCGCAGGAAGGCGTACGGGTCCGCGAACTGCCGCACCATGTCCGAGACCAGCCCGGGCTTGCTTTCCTCGGGAGAACCAGGCCGGTCCTTGCGGGAGCGGTAAGGGCTCACGGGGCGGAGCTTCACCCATTTCTGGGTCCTCTGTAAGCTCTGCGCTCTCGTCGGCGTTTTCGCCGGGCATCGCCAGATTTCTTGGACCAGGACAAACTCATGAATCACGGAACATCTGTGCCCGCGTGGCGGGCGGCCGTCGTGGCGGCTGCGCTGGCGCTGCCCGCATGCGGCGGCAAGCCGCCCGAATTGGCCAAGGGCGGCGAGTTCGCCGGGCCGTCCAAGTCGGCGGCCTCGAGCGCCAAGCAGCGCGAGAAGGTGGCGATCACGGTCTACAACCAGAACTTCGGGCTGGTGCGCGAGATCCGAAAGCTCGAGCTGGGCGACGGCAAGGTCAGCCTGGAATACCGCGACGTGTCGGCGCACATCCAGCCCGAGACGGTGCACATCAAGTCGCTGGACGGCGACGACCTGCTCACGGTGATGGAGCAGAACTACCGCTACGATCTGCTCAGCCCGCAGAAGCTGCTCGAGAAGTACGTGGACAAGAAGATCAAGGTCTATCGCTATAGCGAGAAGCTTGGCCGCGAAGAGATGAAAGAGGCCAAGGTGCTGGCGGTGGAGCAGGGGACGGTGCTCGAGATCGACGGCGAGGTGACCTACGGCTTTCCGGGCCGCTTCGCCTTCCCCGAGGT
>Ga0138256_10002560_pt1 | contig 19505 bp, 25 predicted proteins | sample KNB2016incub_MG_FD_105486 | JGI IMG/M metagenome (GOLD analysis project Ga0138256, IMG submission 105486) | Active sludge microbial communities from wastewater in Klosterneuburg, Austria - KNB2014incub_MG | ecosystem: Engineered > WWTP > Activated sludge > Unclassified | place: Austria... | reverse complement strand
TCTTTCGGTTCGGAATCACCCCAACAGCGAACAAGCTCTACCAATTCGTGAGGAAGGGCAGCATGTCCGCCCCGTCCCAGGCACTTACCAAGTTTTGGGGAGACTTGCGGGAAAAAAGCCGAATCCGCATCGAGCATCCTGATCTGCCCGAGGAACTACGGACCGCCGCTGGCGAACTGACCGCCGCTCTCTGGACTCGAGCGCTGGCTAGCGCGAACGAGACTTTCGTGGCTCAAAGGTCTGAGTCGCAGGCGGGGGTTCTAATAGCCCAGGCGGCCGAGGCCGCCGCCAATGAGAAGCTAGAACTGGTGCGCCAGGACCTAGCAGCGGCTCAGCAATCCAACCTCCAGGCAGCCGACCAGATCCGGGCGCTTGAGCAGCGCCTGGCGAGCGAGGTTGCTGGCCATGAGGCCGCGGAGGCGCAACTGCGTCAGGTCGCCGATGAAACTCATCGACTCCAGAATGCAAACGAGCAAGCCAGGCGTGAGTTTGCTTCTGAACTGGAAAAGCTGCGAGCCGCTACCCTCCTGACCGAAGAGCGTTTCCATGCCGCCGAAGAACGCGCGCTTTTGGAAATTGACCGGGAGCGTGCTCAGGCCGCCAAGCTGCAGAAGGAGTTGGAGCAGGCCAGGAGCGCTGCGGCTCACCAAATAGATCGCCACCGGGCGGAACTGACATCCTTGCAGACGGATATTGGCCAACTGAGGCAGCGAATCGGGAGCCTGGAGGGTGCCCTTCAGACGACTACAGTCGCCCGCGACCAAGCGGTAGCCGAAGCTGGATCTCTTCGTGGACAGCTTACTGAGGCGCTTAGCCAGGTTGCTTCCCGGCGGGTCGAGGCCGACCACTTGCGGCAACGAGCAAATGAACTCCAAGTCGCGCACTCAGAACTACTGGCCAAAGTGACACGCCGACATCGGAAGGCCAATCAGGGGGCGGCGGCCGACCCTAGGGCGGTAATCGTTTCTTCGGAAAAGGCGGGGCGCGGGTAAGGGATTATCAATTATTGGAAATTATCCTGGAATGGATAATTTATCCAGATCAGGATAATCGTCATTAAGTCACTGCCTTATCCCTCTAAACATGGATACGAATCATTAAACCGTTTCCCCCCGGCCGGAGTCAGTTACCAGCTGCAAACTAGCCACCCAGCCAGAAGATCGCTGGATATTTTTGTGGGGGGTTAGATTGCAACAATGAGTCTCGGGATCTGCCAATCCGGAAACGTTACGGGATAAGTTTGTGGCTAGGGGGGCCAAGTTGTAACAGGTTCGAGAGCCAAACCGCGGGACTCCTTTGTGTCACCCGAGTCCGAGACCTACATGGGTCAAATTACTCTCCATTTGGAGAGTTGTGCGTGATCAACAATCCTTGCAGAAACGTCGCTCATCCAAGCGATTCATGCTCCCCTGAAAAGCACTTTCTCCGACGCTCTATGCTTTCCGGAATGCGCCGTTAAACCCATACCTCTAGCCGTGGATATGAGGCGTAGGAAAAATCTGCGGCGATAACTCTGCTTTGAAATAATCTGGGCATGATCAAATATTTTGCTCGTAACGAACAAGGGCGCGACTTCGTGGTTGGCGACATTCATGGTGCGTTCGATCTTGTTCTGCGCGCCATGGAAAAAGCCAAGTTCGACCCGGCGATTGATCGTCTTTTCTCTGTGGGCGACCTGATTGACCGGGGCAATGGCTCGCATCGGTGCGTCAAGTTCCTGGCGCAACCGTATGTGCATGCCGTGCGCGGCAACCACGAAGACATGCTGATCGATCTCTACAAGGATGGCGAGCCGGCGCCCGAGGTTCTAATGTTCGCCGCGCGGACGAACGGCTTTGGCTGGTGGCTATCAACAAGCGATAGCCAGCGCCAGGTCATTCTCGCGGCGATCCGCGATCTGCCCTACGTTCTTGAAGTGGAAACCACACGAGGCACGGTAGGTATCCTGCATGCGGACGTACCGCGTGGCATGTCATGGGGGAGTTTTCTTGAAGCCGTCATAGCCGGCGAGCAGTCTGTTTTGGAGACTTGCCTGTGGGGGCGCAGCCGTGTCCAGTTGGGAGATTCCAGCGGAGTAACAGGAGTCGGTCGAGTCTTTGTCGGCCATACCCCGCAGGACGGGCCGAAGCAACTAGGCAACGTCTTTTATATCGACAGCGCGGCGGTTTTCGGAGCGCTGCATGGCGTGAATGAGGGGTGGCTGACCATGGCAGCCATCGATGCCCGCACTTCCGCAATCGCTGCGCCTCGAAAAGGCCGCTCCTTGGTGGACTTGCGCGTCGATGCCGTTGCGCCATCGGTTCCGTTTGGGTGCGGCCGATGAACGCCCACGCGAAAAAGCTTTGCCAGTTTTTCACGCCCCTCTGGGTGGCGGAGGCCCTGGTCGAGCGGCATTTCCCGAAGCTGGATATCGCCGACCTGGTGATCGAGCCCTCCTGCGGCGAGGGCAGCTTTCTCAAGGCGATCCCCTCTCATGTCCCGGCGATCGGGGTGGAGATCGATCCTCAGGTGGCGGTGGTTGCGCGCGAGGAAACGGGACGGGAGATCATTTGCGGGGACTTCCGCACGATTCAGATCGACGTACAGCCCACGGCGATCATCGGCAACCCGCCGTTCATTATGGACACCATCGACGGTTTCCTAGAGCGCGCGCACCAGATGCTTCCCGATGGCGGCCGCGCCGGGCTGATCTTACCCGCCTATGGCATGCAGACGGCGCAGAGGGTGGCCGGCTACAACGAAAGGTGGTCGATCACCGCCGAGATGATCCCCCGGAACGTCTTTACGCGGCTGCGCGAGCCGCTGGTGTTCGCTGTCTTCTCTAAAGATCGAAGGCGTGTCCTGGTTGGACTGGCGCTCTATAACGAAGCGGCGGATGTGAAAGGGCTGGCCAAGCCCTACAAGGAGGCTCTTTCGGGAACGCGAGGCTCGATGTGGAAAACCGTCTGCCGGGTTGCGCTCGAGCGCTTGGGCGGCGAGGCGGACCTTGTCGCGATTTACGCCGAGATCGAGGGTAACCGTCCATCTCGGACACAGTTCTGGCGCGAAAAGATCCGGCAGACTCTGCGCGAGTACGCTGACTGCTTTCGTGTTGTTGCGACGGGGCGGTACGCATTAGCGGGTGGCAATGCATAGGGAGCCTGGCTGACCGCCTGACGCTTCCGACTGTCGGATCACCTCGGACAGTACCCGTCACGGCGAATGCCCTCCGAAAAGCGCGAAAGCACGGATATTCCAGCTACATTGTGACTTTGCTTTGCCACATACCGCTTCAGGCCTTTCGTGTCTAATTTGTAGTTACCCGTATCCCAATCGATCATCAGGAAAGGTTGCCGATGAGTCGTCCAATTGACTAACGTGTTAGCGGCTGAGTTAAAGTCCCAGAACTTCTCATTGCCGATTTGGCAATAAATGGCTGTCAGCAGGGACACTAAGCCAGCCCAATCAAGCGGACGCTGGCTTCTGGATAAGCATTCCCATTTTGTCAAAAAGGCTTCCAGGCAAACCTGATCCCAGCGGCAGAATTCTTCCGTATGTGCTGCATTTTTCATCGCCGCACTCCTCAGCCTTAATATTCAATTCTATCCACCAATTACCCTTGATGTACGGACTTCATGCATGAAGCAGCGGAAAGCCTTGTGCATCGCATGCCAGATGTGGCTGCTATGGAGGAATTGTGGCTTTCAGCCAACGTGCATACTTGGCTCAAGGATGTTATTGGGCACTTCCAGGATCCCGTTCCTCAATGGGTGAAGTTCTTACAGATTTGGAAACGAGTGCGTTCTCTGGACACAGCTATTCGCGCTCGATCAACCGAGAAGCGAATTCGATTGTCCTGAGTTCAAGGCATCCATGGAGTAATCACTGTGTTTTCAACCCCGCTCACGCGGGGAAAACCGTTCCTTCTGCGTCTTGACCGAACACACCTTGCTTCAACCCCCGCTCACGCGGGGAAAACAAGACATTTCTAACCACCCCGCCATTTCCCACCCTTCAACCCCCGCTCACGCGGGGAAAACAAAACCAGCCCATCCTCCTGCATCGTCGCAAAGCTTCAACCCCCGCTCACGCGGGGAAAACGGCTCGGAGGAAGCTTCGCGGAGATCAACAACCCTTCAACCCCCGCTCACGCGGGGAAAACGGGGTGACCAGCCATGGTCTGCGGCATGAGTACCTTCAACCCCCGCTCACGCGGGGAAAACCGGCTACTTGGATGCCGTGCCGGGACTGAGTTCCTTCAACCCCCGCTCACGCGGGGAAAACCCTGCCCGACTTGAAGCCCCCCCGATCTGCTCCCTTCAACCCCCGCTCACACGGGGAAAACCGCGCAGTGTTTGGGTAATTGCTTTCCCTCACCCTTCAACCCCCGCTCACGCGGGGAAAACTTAGAACCGTGACAAGCACCTCTCTCATGGAGCCTTCAACCCCCGCTCACGCGGGGAAAACAGGCATCGGCCGTCCTCGATGGCGGCCATCATCCTTCAACCCCCGCTCACGCGGGGAAAACGGCGGCGGCTGGGGGACTCAGCAAGGCGACTCACTTCAACCCCCGCTCACGCGGGGAAAACTGGTTTGATTGGTATCTTGTGCGTGCAGCTAGACTTCAACCCCCGCTCACGCGGGGAAAACCGCATGCGGACTGAAACTGTGCGGAATCCACTTCTTCAACCCCCGCTCACGCGGGGAAAACGTGCTCGACGCCGCCTTTGTCGACGGAATCATCCTTCAACCCCCGCTCACGCGGGGAAAACAGCTCCGCTCATCCATCCCCTGCGCCACAACCTCTTCAACCCCCGCTCACGCGGGGAAAACGGACATATCTCTGGTATTTGAGAGAGAAGTTCCCTTCAACCCCCGCTCACGCGGGGAAAACGACTGACCGTCATTTGCCCCCACCTAGGGTTTACTTCAACCCCCGCTCACGCGGGGAAAACCTTGCTTTCGATATTTCCGCATACCAGGCCTTGGCACGACTGCCCTCGATACCCATAAGTCTTTCGATGGAATGGGTTGTATCCGGCTCCTCATCTAGCATCAGGCGGTAAATCCGGCGTGCCGCTCCTATCCTGTCTTGCAGGAACAGCGTAACCTGCCGGATGATCGCATCCCGCCTGGCATGCGGATCCCCGGCACCGTAGATGCGTACCGCTTGCTCGCCGCACCACAGCAGCAGGCAATCCTCGGATGCGCACAGGCGCACGGCGGCATGCGACACGCTCACCCCGGGTCCGAGCAGAAGCACCAGCGAGCGCGCCGCCGGGATGACCACGTTGTCGCCAGCCCGTAGCAGCACGAGCGAATGCCCTGACACCTCCAGGACGCCTCGCTCCAGATAGAGGAACGAAATACGCTCGCGCGCCGGAATCGGATGCAAGCGAAGCTATGCCGAATTGTTAAAGAGCGCGCAGCGGCTTAGTTCAGCAATTCCGGGGCAACCCAGGATTGCGCCGTGCGGTTTTCCGCGGCCCAGTAAGGGGGGCGATGCGCGGCGCTGATGGGGACTAGCCCCGCGTCGCTCCACGGCAACACGCGCCGGGCCCACAAATCGTGCGCCCGCTCGTCGTCATTGATGGAGAAATCGACGATCCTGCCAAAGCCGGAGCGCACGCGGGCGCCCAGCGCGATGACGTAGCCCGTCTCCGGGCTGAGCAGTTCGAGCAGACGGTCGGGATCGCCGACGCACCATGCGGACACTTCCTCGACATGGCGCACCGGGACGAACTGGAAGTGCTGCTTCATGAGGCCGCGCGCCGTGTCGATCTTGTGGGCGTTCGGTTTCGACAGGCTGAACTTACCCTCGATCTGCCCGCTGGCAACCATCTCCGCGAACTCGTATGGATCGGTCTTGCGCGTCCACAGGCGCAAGGCGTGGGCCTGGGTGCGGCCGGTGATCGCGGAAGCCTTCCAGCACCAGGCGCCGTCGCGTTCCGCCTTATCGAGAGGCATATCTCTGGCCAGGCTGCGAATGCCGGCCAGGCTGGCGGCGCCTTCCCGCAAGGCTTCTTCGGTAACCGCATAGGCGACCAGGCTGTCCAGATGCAGGGGGAACGGCCCGCCGGCCATCGGCGTGGCGAGCCGCCAGGTGAGACGAAGCGGGCGCATCGTCAGGCCGCCTTCTTCGCGCCGGCTTTCTTCTCCTTCGCCGGCTTGATGGGCATGAAGAAGGCGGAGAGCTCAGCTGCCGTCTGCTGCGCCAGCTCCTCGCGCATTGCCTCGATGTATTCGGCCGTTGCCGGGGTCAGGCTGTAGGCGCCGTTGTCGCCGGCCACCAGCAGCGGAATGCGGCCGCCGTCGCGAACCAGGGTGAGGTCGGCGGCGTAGCGGCCGAAACCACAGCGCGACCAGCCGCCCAGCGCCTGCTCGTTCATGAGATCCAGGAGCGACTGTAAAAGGATGCCCACCTGGGCCGAAGTCAGCGCGTCGTCCATGTCGAGGCGGAAATACATCGGGGTGCCGGGCGCGATCGCCTGCACGGTGTACCAGTTGGCGACGTCGGTCTTCTTGACGCCCTGCTTTTCGCTGGCGTCCTTAGCCTTATCTTCGGCGCGCTCTTTGCGGCCGGCAACGACCGATTCCTGATAACGCGTCAGATCGACCAGGACGTTGTCCACGTAGGCTTCCAGTTCCTCGGGCCGTGCCACGCTGAAGGCATCGTCGCGCTTGAACCCGTTGCGGTTGTAGAGCAGTTCGAAGCCCTGGACGTCGGCCAGCGCGCCGTCGCGGGATGTCATCGGTGTGAAGGTGGACTCGGTTCGCTCCGCCAGCGCCTTCGGCACCATGCCGGCGTCCACCGTGGCGGCAACCACCGGCACCAGGTCGGCAACCCCGAAGCGCGAGCGCAGCATGCGTTTGCCGCCGCCGAACACGCCCATGTAGAGGTTGCCGCGCGCGCGGACGATCTCCTCGATGCTGTTGTCGGATTCGGGGCTCGCGTCCATGGCGCCACAGGTCAGGCCCGAGTAGAGCTCGCGGCTGATCTTGCCACTTGACGAGAGGGCTTCCATCACGAGACGCGCGGCCTTGCGGCGCAGCCGGCCACGCAAGTCGTTGGCCGGAAAGAAGGGGACGTACGTCCTGTGGCTGCGTGTGACGACGGGCATCGTCATGGTGCGCGTCTCGTTCCCCTGTCCTTCGCCTGGGGCGGCGCAGTGCAGCGGGGTCTTGAGACGGAAGATACCTTCAATGTGGCTGGTATGGCTCATGCAGTTTTCTCCTTGTGGAAAGATGGTGTCAGTTGGCTGTCCTGACCGGATCGGGATGGTTGGGGTTTTTGGCGTAGAGGGTGGCGTTGAGCGCCCAAATCTCGCCTGGTGTTGCCGACAGGAGCGCTTCCAGATGCGGGCGCAACGCCTCCTTCTCATCGACGGTTTCGAACGCTTCTTCGCTGAGGATGCCGTGCCGCTGCTCATCGAGGTTGCGCGACAGCCGCACGAACGGGTTCTTGCAGGCGGCCGGGCGACCCCGGCCGCGCTTGGCGGCGCGGCGCTCGGTGATGGCTTCCGCCAACCGGCGGGCCGCTTCTGTCGCCAGACGCAGGTGCAGCGGGCGTATAACCATCAGCCGCTCGCCGAAGCGCATCACGATCGCCTCGCCGGTCGCATTGACCGGCGTGCGCCATACCACATGCTGCTGCTGCTGGTCGCCCAGGAAGATCATGAACGGGCTCGCAGGCGGATTCGTCAGCCAGTAGGCGATATGGTCATTGGATGCGCAAGGGAAGATGCCCTCGGGCGTCACCACGGAGCGCAGGTAAGTCTGGGTGAAGTCTCGCCGCCAGCAGGCGGCGCACCAGCCGCATATCAGCTTCGATTCTGGAGCGAGCAGGTTGGTGTAGTCGGTGAAGGAGCCGCCGGGAGCGAACGGCACGACCGGATCGCCGATTTCGTGGGTGAAGCCGCACATGGCGCAGACGCCTGGCTCGGTCGCCTGGCCGGCCTTGGCCGGATGCTCGCCGATGGCGTCCAGAATGAATTTTGTCGGCCGCATCATGCGACCATCTTTCTCGGTAGCCGCTCCTCAAGGGGGGCATGGACTGCGAGGCGATCGAGATCCCTGCCGATCCTGCCGTAGCCGCGGCTGGTCAGGTTGCCGGCGAACCAGATGCCGCGCATTTCCGCATTGACGTCGACAGACGCATTCACCAGATGGACATATTCATTGGTAACCCCGGAGGTGGTTTGCAGGCGCAGACCCTTTTCGTTCACCACCTCCACGAACAGGTCGAGTTGATCGCGTGTCGGCATATCGAGGCCGAATCGTTCTGCCTGGGCCTCGATGTCGCGCAGCAGTAGCTCAGCAACCAGATCATGGGTGCTGGCAGCCCGGCGCACATCCGTCCTTCGCTTGATGGCCATTTCACGAATCCAGTAGCGCACTGGCCACTGACAGGATTTCACTCCCAGCTCGTGTTCTTCCACCGAGACCGGCACCGCCTTGGAAATTTCCTGGGTCACCGCTCTCACGGCAGCCCCCATGACGTCATAGACCAGCCCCTCGTGCCCGGGATCAGCCAGGATGCCGACCCACTGGCGGCCGCCGACAAAGCGGACCGTGGGCGTGCTTGGCAGGGTCCGCCTGTCCTCGCCGCGATTGAATAGCATCGCCGGCATGTTCGGCAGGCGGGCCACCAGCTCCCTGAAGCGAGAGGCATATAGCAGCGTCCCTGCCGGGAGACCTATCCTCAACAGCGTTTGCTTCATATTTAATTGCTCCTTGGGTTAATTTCAATTAAACTATATCACATATTATTTCCTGTTTGTTTTTTTCTATGGCCCTGATCACGACCTTCTCAGTACCCAAACCATGGCTGGCGCGTCTGCTTCCCGACTTCGATGTCAAGGGGGATGACACAGGATGGCTTCGAAGCGAAGTGCGCCGGCTGCTGAACGATGCGGCGATGTCCGGGATCCAGGCCCGGCCGGACGTGCCGGCCGAGCCCGGCATGTCGGTCAACGTGAGCCTTGCCGAGCCAGCGGCGGGCGCGATTCGCGCGAGGGCGCGCGAGTGCGGCCTCACCGCCGGCCCGTATTGTCGGGCGCTGCTGGCGGGGCTGCTGGCGCAGCCTTCCAATATGGAAGCGACTACCATGCAGGCCGAGGGCGTGCTCGCCGAGGTCATCGAATGGGGCCGAAAAACCAACCAAGACATCGAGCCACGTGCTGAGCAGGCGATGTTCTACGGCCAGCTGCGCGATGCGCTATCCGGACGCCACATCGGCTTGTGCGAGGCGGCAACGGGGGTTGGCAAAACGCTGGCCATGCTGTGCGCTGCGGTTGAAAAGCTGCGAGAACAGCCCGGTCGGGCCACCATCGCCGCGCCGACCATTGCGCTAATGCGGCATTTCGCGGCGACCTATCGCGCCATTCAGGGCGCAATCGATGCGCCCGAGCTGCGCGTCGTGGTCGGAAGGCGTGAATTTGTCTCCCCAAACGAGGTGCGCGCGCTGCTGGGCACCGGGCGCGGCGCTTTCGATGTCTCGCGCGTCCATGCATGGCTAGATCGCGGCGGCGCGCCCGAAGCGGCATCTGACCCGCTCGGGCTGCCCTGGCTGGCCTCTTCCCTCGCAGCTGCCTGCCCAGATTTCCCCGTGCATGAAGTGCTGCTGCCCGAGGTGGTGTCGCGAGACGACCCCGGTTTTGTCACCTACCGTTCCCAGTTCGACGGAGAGCGGGATCGCGATCGGGAAATCATGCTGGTGACCCATGCGATGCTCACCCACGACATTCGCAGGCGCAACAACATTGGACGCGAGGACGAGGAACTGCAGGATCTCGACGCGCAATACTGGGAAGTGGCCAAGTCGTTGCGAGATATGGACGGAGAAGCGCGCGCAACAGCCAAAGAACGGCTTACCGAGCTTTCCGATGCGCGCGGCGCCATGATCGCCGACCTCTCCTACGAGAACGGCCTCCTGCCCCCCTACACGCTGCTGCTGGTCGATGAGGCGCACCTGCTCGAGCAAAATGCATCGTCCGCGCTCTCGGAATATGTCTCGCTGCGGGCTTTCGCCCGCGCGCTTGAGGAATTCCGCGCCCACGGCGGGCGATTGGCGGCGGACCACCTCAAGAACATCAACGCCGCCATCGACAGGCTGAGCGACCTGGGCCAGTCGATTACCCGCGATCCTCAATCTCTGGCCGCTCCAGAAGGCCTGTCTGCGCGCTTCGCGTCCCTGATCCGGCAGGTGGCCGACGAGGCGCGGCAGTTGAAAGCGCCGCAGGAAGACGCGCCGGCGAGACTGGCGGCCCTGTACGTCCGCATCCGGCGCGACATTGCCACGCTGGCGGCGGCCGGAAGGCAGGACGGCAACAGCCGCGGCTTCCTGCAGTTCAGTCCGATCCGCGCTTGGCCGCAGCTCTACCTGGCGCGTGCCAACGTAAAATCCCTCCTTACCCTGTTGTGGAGCTACGTGCCTTGTGGCGCGGCGGTGTCCGCCACCCTTTATCTGCGCAAGGGCGAGGGTTTTTCGGCTTCCTACCAACGCATGCTCCTCGCCATCCCGCCCCATCGCGCCAAGGAGTACCAGCCGGTCGTTCCGGCCTGGCTGGTGCGGCCAGTGCAGGGCTTGTGGACGCCGGCGTCGGTCGCGACCGACGCGGCGCGGGGTTGGTGGTTGCGGCCGCCCACCCAGAAGGACAAATTCAAGGAGTCCGTGCACAACGCCGAGGAGGACGCTTGGCTGGGCGAAGTCTGCGAGGCTGTGCAGAGGATATACCAGAGCGCGGCAGGCGGCGTTCTCGTCTTGATGACGAGCTACGCTTCGGTGCAAACCCTGTCCGCTCTCCTCGCGCCGAGCCTGCGCGACTGCATGATCGTCGCAGAGCCCGGCTGGCGGGTGCATGAGCAGCAGGCCACTTTCGAGCGCAGATCCGTCGAAGGCGTGCGGCCGCTCTGGATCGCGGTGGGGAGCGCCTGGACCGGGATCGACATTGGCGGGCACAACCACGGCATCCCCGCCGGCGAGGACAACATGATGACGGATATCGTCATCCCTCGTCTGCCCTTTGGCACCAACCGCTCCATGACGCACCAGTACCGCATGAGCCATGAACCCGGCGTTCCCTGGGATGTCCTGGATGCGGCGTTCCGCACCAAGCAGGCGTTGGGCCGGCTGGTGCGCCGCGCCGGGTTGCCGCACAACCGCAGGCTGTTCGTGCTGGACGGGCGCTTGGCCGATCCGGATTTCCAGAGGCATCTGACGTTGATCCGCGGAATTCTCGATCGCTACAAGCCTGCCATGTTCACTAGAAAGGACTAATTGCCGTTCCTGTGCCGCCACTCCCACGGCGGCACAGGTTTTGGATCCCCCCATAGGCCGAGCCGCTTGGCGCGAGTGTTTTCCTCCGCTTCAGCATAGCGGCGCCGATCCTCCGGCGTCTGCTCGGCGGCATACTGCTTGTAGTGCAAAGCCATCCCCGCCTCAATCTGGCGCAGGCCGGCATCTACCTTGGGGCATGAACCGACGCACCCCTCCTGTGAGACGAGCACCTTGCCGACGATGCGGCCGTAGCGATCACGCTTGTCCCAGACGACATCGACCTGCCGGCCGGCGGCGAGCCGGATGAGGCTTTCTTTGGAGCGCTGCCCGAAGGACTGCCCTTTCGCCTCTGGGGCGTCGATGCCTTTCACGCGCACGCGGTGCTGCTGGCGCTGGGCGTCCAGTACAGTCACAGTGTCGCCATCTGGGACACGCACTACCTTGCCGCGCAGGGTGTCGGCGAAAACCGGTGCGGTTGTGAGCGTGAGGATAAGGGCGAGCAACCTCAATTTGTGTAGCCGTATAGGTAGCGTCATCTTCAAATTCTCACTCACGGCAAACATCACTTGGTTGTAGTGGCTTTACGACGACGCAGCTCGATTTCACGATTAACTCTGTTGTTGCCGAAACCATCTTCAGGCAGGATTCCCAAACCACAATGAGGACAGGCCGGCACCATAGTTCGACCTCGCCAAATCTTCTCAACCTTGCGAGCGGCTAACAGATGAAGGTCGACAGCTTTTGCCCTAGCAAGAGCTTCTTGGTCCCGCCGCAACTTCGCTAGAGAGCGATTGTATTCATTGGCAATCATCTCCAGTGCCCAAAAGGCAGATACCTGAGAGCCGCACTTCTTACAACGAACGATATCTCCGTAGCCATCCAATTCAATGTGCTTGTGATCGCATTCGTTGGAACCAGTAATTCGGTGTTTGTTCTTTTGTAGAAGCTGCCAATCGCCGATGCAAATTATGTCAGCCATTATGCGTTCTCTCCGCCGATCAATTTATGGTGTGCCGCGAGTGCTATACCATGTTGGAGGTGGTAGCAACTCTGGGCCGTCTCGAGTTTTAATACCGCCTGGTCTTTGTAAGGTGGAACGGCGTATCACCCGCGACGCCCTGTGACTGCCACAGCAGGTTGTCTATGTCCGCAGAGGTTCCGCCGGTGTGGGCGGCGATTGCTTCGCAGGCAACGATCGTGGCAGCGCGAATGGCCTGTTCCTCCCGGCCGCCTTCCTCGATGGGAACATAGTGGTCAATCTTGTCAGCAAGCGGCGGGCTGTACTCGATGACACTCAGAGCCCGCATGACGCGAGGGACTTGGTAATCGGCAAATGCCGTCAGGTCCGTCGCATCGACGTCGGTTCCCGTATCCCGAATGGAGGAGGCGATCATCGACAGCGCCAGCTGGGCCTTCTTCAGATAAGGATCGTCGAACGCCAGGGGGAACTGCTGGGCCAGGCCGGCTGCTTGGCGGACGGTCACCCGCCTGGACGCACGGATCTCGGCGACTAGGGTTTTGGCTACCGCTGACAGCTTCCCGGGCTCGATGACTTCACCCAGAATCGCCAGCCGCCCTTCCCGGTCAGGGATGTTGCCGAAAAGTACAGTGAATTCGTCGGCGCGAAGGTGTTGGGCCAGTTCGGTACCGGCGTTGGCGGTCGGTCCCCAGGCGGCCTCGAAAGCGGCCCACAAAGCGCGAGCGCCCGATTTACCCAGATGCCGGTACCGATCCAGCGCCCCATCTGGCAAAAGCTGCCAGAAGCGGTAGTTGATGCTGGTCATGGCCAGCAGAAAACTGACGGCCTCGATCTGATCGCTTGCCATCGGCTCCATCAGTTGCAGGGTCATGGGTGAGGCCGAATCCGCCGGCCAGGAGATCGCGCTGATCCTGTCGTGATTGACCTTCGCAAGCGAGGGGTTGTAGTGGGCTTCAGCCAACCGTATAAGCGATAGCCTGTCCGCAGGAATGTAGGCCCAGATCATGGGTGGAATACCTCTGGCGGAACATCGAAGAAGCTCAACTGGCCCTTCAGCGGACGGAACGGCAGGGCTTCCGGGTTCCGGAGCTGAAACCCGTATTTGCCGAAGAACCAGCGCGAGGGCGACTGAGTGACGCAATCGACGATCTCGACGAAACCGATGATTCCTCCCCGCGGCATTTCGTCGAACGACGGAAGCATGATCCCAAGGTCGTGCCATTCGCCCCGTGACAAGGCGTCATTGACGTCCTTGTATTCGTCGCGGGTCATGCCCTTGGCGGCATGGACGAGCACCCTGCCGCGGACCTTGGTCGACCAGTTGCGGTTCTCGATGTCCTTGATGCGGCCGGCGGCGAAGGCCTTGGCGCGGTCGATCGGGTCGGTGAGGTCCGGGCGAATGATGAGCCAGGCCCAGGGTTCACGGATCGAAATCGCCTTCATCAGCGTATACGGGTAGCGCCACACACGAACATGGTGCCGCCGTCCTTGGTATGCTCGATGTAGCAAGGCATGGTGCGTTCCGTTATCGGCCTTCGGCCATATCGGCTGCGGCGCAGAGGACGAACTGCTGAGGGGTATCCGATTTCCATGATTGACATCACCACGGATCGGTTAACGTCACCTGCGCCTTCCACTCCCTGAAGTAGGGGTTGGAGAAGCGAGGATCGGCCGGCCCACCCTGGGGCCGGGGATGTCTCTCGTTGAACCGGGTGACCAGTTCAGCGAGGATGGCAGCTTTCCGTCGCCGGGAATCCCCAAGGGTTGCGTCAGAACGTCTGCGCAGGAGATTCCGGGCGGCATTCACGTCGGCATGCCGTTGATGGCCGCACCAGCGGCAGCAGAAATGCTCCTGCCGCGGGCGGTTCCTGGTGTCCACATACCCGCAGGAGGCGTCCTCCTGCGAGGAGTAAGCCGCCGGGACTTCGGTGGTGGTGATGCCGAAGCGTTCTTCGAGATCCTTCAGCTTGCGGGCGACTTCCGCCTTGCCGAACTTCGAGAGGATGCGGTTCAGGCGCTTCGAGAGATTCGGGTTCCTGAAATTGAGCCGCTCGACGACGATCTGGGCCGGCGCATGGGTGTCGATGAGCCGGTTGAGGATGCGGCCCACCTCGGAGCGGACGTAGCCGCGAAGCTGGGCGACGTAACGCTTGTAGCGCTCAGAGCGAGGCTTGAGCCCCATCCGCTGCCGGTGGGCGGCGAGCTTCATTATCCGGCGATCGCAGGCCTGCAGCCGCTCCAGCCAGCCCCGGCCCAGCAGGTCGCCTTGGTCCGTGGCAAAGAGGGTCTTGAGACCAAAATCGAGGGCGATCGCCTCGCAGCGCGGCCGGTAGTCCCCCCGGCTGGCGGCGAAGGCCTCTGCGACGTCGGTCATGATACCGAAGACGATCTCCCCATCACGCTCGATCACCTGCACCGAAAGTGCCCGACTGCCCTGTCGGCGCTCGAAGTGGTCGTAGGTGGCCAGCGGAACCTCGATGCGCTTCCCTTTGTCCAGCGTGGACAAGCGGGCCCACAGCGGATGGGCCGAGGCACGGCTGGCCGGCGCCAAGGTGATCGCGCGCTGGTCGACGATCATCGAGGCGCGTGAGAAGTCTGGCTTGCGATGGCGGTTGAGCAGGCGCCTGAAGATCGTCCGGGCGAGCCGGCGCACCTCCGCCGGGATATCTGTGCCGTCCTTCATCTTGAGCGGCTCAGGGGAGTACCAGGCCTGCCAGCGGTTGATGAAGTGCAGCTGGTGCTTCACCGCCGGGGCGAGGCTGGAGGCATTGACCAGCTCGCGGAACTCGTTGGCGCGATTGGAGAGCCAGGATTCGATCTGGCCGACCACCTGCCAGCGCACCATCTGCTGGTAAGCAGCGCCGATTGTTTGATCCGACAGCTTGGTCTTGTGCCTTTTATTCGGTTGGCCCTCTGTGAAAACCAATCGCCATTGAAAAGCGGCTTCGTCCACCGATGATTTTCTCCAAGCGGCGAGCAGCGCGCGCACATTCCTCTCCTTACCGGTGTTCATCCGGTGGGGCAGGAAATCGGTGCGGTAGAGGGCCGTCTTCTTGGTGGGCATGGCTGGTAGTCTATGCCCCGCCCGGCTCACGCCGTGAGCCATGCAGGAGAATCCAAAACCGAGTTTGGTGGTTGAAATCAATCATGTGAATCGGATACCCTCATTCTTTAACGCTCGTCAAAGCAGGCTTGCGCCCCGGCCGGACAAAGAAATTGATGACGTGCGATTGGCGTTGCGCCAACTTGGCCAGCGGTATCGCCAGGTTCTGGTCCAGCCGGTCGACCACAAAGAAGGCGTTGAGCGCCTGGTGCATCTGGCCCGCCGCCCGATCAAGGTTTGGCGCCGCCAGATCCCCGACCGTTTCGCGCACTGCATCCCATAACAGGTCGGCAATCTCTGCATTGCTCTTGTTGATGAGGAAACCGTTGCGCGGTCGGCAATAGCGCAGGGTCTCGACAAGATTCTCCACCTGATAATTCAGATCCCCTTTTTCTTGATACATACTATTTCTCCTTGCGAAAACAGATTCCAAATTACCGTTCCCGCAGGCTCTCGCTTGCGGTTTGGGTGAGCGGGCTCACCTGGCCATCGGTTCTGATGTAGGTGCCGAGATCGGCGATCTGGTTGCCGTCGGCGAGCGTCTGGGCGTGCGAGGTCACGGCGACGTTCAGGCCGCTAAATGTTCTTTTTTTCACGCATTCCCCAACCAGTAGCGATACCCCGCGCCCACGCCGCCGGCGCGGATCAGCACGCTGTCCTGGATCAGAGCTTCGATAGCTGCCGCCAGATCCCGGCTGCCTGGGGGCACGCCCAGCGCCTTGGCGATCTCCTTGCGAGTCAGGCCGCGCTGGGCCTTCGCAACGGCGTGCTTGATGCGGGTCTTCAGGTTATCGAGCAGGTTTCTCATCTGAGTTTTCTGACTCATTGCTGGCGGCGGACGAGATACCACGGCCACCAAACCGCCCAGTAGAAGGCTCTGAACCAGCCGGCCACGTCGAACGCTTCCAGGCGCACCGGCAGGCGGATTTTATTGACGTGCAGGACATAGAAGCCCAGGCCGAGGTACATCTGGGTGCCGATATGCAGGCGCTCGGTCAGCAGAAAGTGCAGGGTCATGTCGATGACGACCCAGGCCAGCAGCGCGGACAAAGCACACTTCCAGCTCAGCATGACCTTCTTGCCTTCAACGGCGGGGGCGGGCTGCTTCTCCGGTTCTGGCATGCTCACGATGTGGCCCGCCTCCATAGTTTTGCCACCAAGACGGTGGTGGTTGATATGCAGCGAGGACGGCATCGTAACGATCAGGATCGTGCAATAGCGCGAGGACCGTCGTATTCAAACGGTCATGGATCTGTTCGAGTGGGACGCCGAAGTAGTCCGCAGCATATCTAGCCACAGCAGCCGAGCGGCTCACGCCGGCGCTGCAATGAACGTAGAACTGCGAGATCGAATCGGAGAGGCCGATGATGAAACCCCGGATGATGATCGCCTGACGCTTATCAAAGAACCCGCGGGAGGACAGCTTCCACATGCGTCCGTAAGAGTGGATCGTGGTCTCGTCGTAGGACGCATCGGCAAACTGCACGCGAAGCAGCGCGCCCCAGCCATCGCGTAGCGACGCGGCTTCCCCCGGATTGGTGATCGAAATCATGGCACGCCAGGGCGCCGGCTCGATCGCCAGGGCGGCCGCTTCAGGCAGAAACTGGATGTGCATTAATTCGACCTCAACTCAGCGGTGCCCTTCACCATCTCCTGACCCAGCCGCTGGGTGATATGGCCGGCGCACTCCTTCGTCCACGCCTCGATCTGCGGGATGTCCCATTCGATGCCCGGTACGCTGCCGCACACCTCGCGGAAGTACTCCTCGCTCAGTTTCACGCCGCGTTCGGCGGCGATCTTGGAGAGTTCCTCGACGCGCTGGGCGATAATCTGCGTCTTGCGCACCGGGTCCATGTTTGGATCGCCGGCATCGCAGGCAGCGATGAGCAGCGCCGCCAGTCCGATCAGTACGCGTTTCATGCCCGGCACCATCCTTCTTCCATGAGCGCATCGAGGCGCGAAGCCAGGGCCTGCTCGTTCTCCGGGCAGAGCGCATGGCACGGGTCGACCAGGAACAGATGCTCACAGTTGTCCGGGAACTGGGAGTCGTCATCGTCCACCGCGAGCCAGCGCTCGACGCCGTGGCGGCGCACGTAGTCGCGGATTTCGGCGTAGCGCGGCCAGGGCGCGGTGAGCACCGGAGTCACGCCGCGCACGCGGTCCCGGCAGGACTCCGGAAACAGCCCGACCAGGTGATCACGGCCGAACATCTCGCGCCAGCCCGTGGTGAGCACCACATCGAGACGGGGGAAGCGCGCGAGCAGGCGCTCAACGGCCGGCATGTAGCGATAGCAGCCCGAGCGCTTCGGGTGCAACACGCCATCGATGTCGAGGAAGAGCACGGCGGCACCGGGGCGCGGCCCGGCCCAGCCGGCGGCGGTGGCCGGCAAGTCGGCGATCTGGTTCACGATTCCCCCCCTGTTGAGGAACGGAACGGCGAGCGGTCGGAAGCCAAATCGAAGTCGAACTGCAGGTAGCAGCAGGCGGAGATGCGCCGCTCGGCCGCGTAGCTGGCGAGGACCACCAGCTGGCCGCCATCGCGCACGACGTCGATGTCGGCGTCCGGGTAGGCGCCGGCGGCGGCCGCCAGGCTGGCGTACTCCTTGCGGATCTCGCTCACCGGGGTTGGTCCCGAGCCGCCGCGGTCCTTGGCGATCGCCACCAACAGCTTGTGCGTCTTCCAGGCCTGCGTGTAGGCGGGCCCGGCGATGAAGACCGCGAAATAGGCGACGAGCGCCCAGAAACCGTACTTGAGGAAGGTGCTCATTACGCCGCCACCTCCTCTTTCTCGGCGGGCGCCGCGGCCTGGCGCGCCGTCTCGGCGCACCAGCGCTTGTGCGCCTCCCGCATGCGCTGCGCCGAGCAGAGCTTGAAGAAGCCCATGTATTCGGTGAGAAGGTCGTCGGCGAGTCCTTCCTCGATGAGGAGCGCGCCGTAGGTGTTCCTCAGCGTCTGGGCGCAGGCGCGATCGCCCTGTATGCCGGCGGCGGCCATCAGCAGGCCGGCGCGGCGAAACACCGACGTCGAGTGCATCTTCTCTGTAGCCCGCTTCGGGTGAAAGCCGGCGGCGCGCCGCTGCGCCGGGAAGAGCAGGTCGCCGGGCACGCCCTGGCGCCGCCGCACCTCAAGCCAAAAGGCGAGCGCGTCGCGGGCGAACGGCAACAGGCGGGCGCGGTGCGGCCGATCGCGGCGCTCGCCGCGCAGCGCCACCCAGCCCTCCGGCATGTCTATGCAATTAACCGTCACCGCCTGCGCTTGGGACACCCGCAGCCCTCCCCCGAGCATCGCCGCGACGAGCGCCGTGTCGCGCACTTCCGTCCAGGCCGGGTTCTCTTCCTGCCTGTGCTTTTCTATCCTTTCCTGTACCAGCGCGACCAGCGCGTCGCGCTCGCCCCGCGTGAGAAAACGCGTCGGGTCGTTGTGCCCCTCGCCCACCCCGCTCTTGGCGGCGCGGCTGCCGGGATTCACGCCCTTGAAGCCGAGCGTTGCGAGGTGGTTGAAGGCGCGCTCGATCAGGCGCACGTAGCGGTGGCGGTGGTGCTTGTCGAGGTTCTCGCCGTCGAGAAAGACGCGCAGGTGGCCCTGGTCGACGTGCTCGATGCGCACGCCATGGACCTTCAGCCAGCCGACCCACTTGCGGAACATCGCGATGTAGACGGTCTTGGTACTGGCCTTGAGGTTTTGCCGGTTCACCCAGGATGCAAAGGCGAGGTCAGGCGAGGAAAGCCAGATCTCGATGGAGTCGAAAACGTCGCGGGCAGACGGGATGGGATGGGGTTGGAAAGGCGAGACGGTTAATTGCATGGCGCCACCTGTGGTTTGCCGGGAAGGATTTCGAATTCGCGGTGAATGGCCTCGGCGACAATGTGGCCGCTGCCGCTCTCGCCGCGGTAATGGATCATCCCCTCGTCAGTCTGGGTGACCCGGTAGAGGGCTTGGGTCTTGCGATCGCGCAGCCAGAGGCCTTTGAGAATGCTTTCCATGAGATGTTGTCCTCAGAATCCGCAGGGCTGCCCGCTGTTCGGGCAGATCGGGTGTGGCGTTTGCTGGCGCACCACCTCGTCGGCGCAGTCGCGGCACAGCGGCCGGCGCGGGGGAGTGGCCGCAGCGTCCGGCGCCGGCGCGGCCGCGGAGAAGAGTTCTTGGCACCAGCCGACCTTGGCCAT
>Ga0138256_10002559_pt1 | contig 19513 bp, 14 predicted proteins | sample KNB2016incub_MG_FD_105486 | JGI IMG/M metagenome (GOLD analysis project Ga0138256, IMG submission 105486) | Active sludge microbial communities from wastewater in Klosterneuburg, Austria - KNB2014incub_MG | ecosystem: Engineered > WWTP > Activated sludge > Unclassified | place: Austria... | reverse complement strand
TCACTCCAGCCTTCACCCATCTGTTCATCATTATTCAAACAAGAAGTGGTGAGCCGGCCACCGGTGAGTCTGTGTGATATACCATGAGCATACTCATGAGCTATAATGCCATTGTCAAGCGAACCATCCAGGTATTCCGCACCCTGTCGTTCTCTGGTCTGAAAAGTCATAGATACTTCTCCTCCCGTAGCTAATACCACTCGTATTTTATCACATTCTGATTTTTTCATAAAAATAGAAGGTATGGTGACAGATCCTGCATTTAGTCCTGCTGCCATACCAGCTATTTCTTCGCCATTTCCACCGTTGACACCTACAATATTACAAACAATGGCTGCTATGGCACCTGCCTGCTGTGCATTAAATACTTTTTTACTGAAATCACAAAGTCCCCGGTCAATGATGGCTACTTTTCCATTGAGTTCACTGCCATTTACAATATTATTACATCCGGCTGTCGGATTCAGGCTTCCGTCTCTGGCCAAAGCAACCTTACCTGTAATAGCGGGTTCATCTGCATTCGGAATTACTTTTCCAAATTGTCCTATGCCATATTCAGGGATAAAACCTTTTATGGATTCCGGTTCATCAATGGATACGGAACCACCTTCGTTATTGAAAAAATACATCTGCATTTTACCGTTAAATCCATCAGGAACATGGGTAAAATTGGCATTATTTATTTTTGGATTTTGTGGATTTGTTTGTCCTGCCTCGTGAAGAGTGATACCATCAAAAGCTTGCGCTATTATATAATCATCATCTCCGTCCAATGCTTTGCCGGAGTAGTTTTTTTGCTGAAAACTTCCAAACTCCTCAGTAAAACCAAACAATGCAGACACATCATGCATCATGTTGTTCATATAAAACAAATTGGTGACAGAAGCCTTATTGCTCTGTCTTGGATCTTTGGAAAGGTCAATCGGGAAATCAAAATTTAAATCAGGACCTCCGTCGGTATCATTTCCATCAGACTGATTATCATCATTTTTGTCTTCATAAGCATACACATTGTTTCCTCTGGTGATGGTATATTCAGGGCCATCAATACCATTGGTGTCATGCCAGCCAAATGGAGATACAGAAGGAAATTGAGCATCAGTCACTATTTCTCTGCCACCATGGTTAGGGCTTTCTGCTGGTAATTTAAATACATTATATCTTGCCGCCGCTGCACCTGAAGCTAAGCTGGTTTCTGAGTTTGTAAGATTATTATTTAATTTTCGGAAGGTACGTACTTCACAATGATCATGTCTGGCATAAGCATCCTTGTGGTGCTGACAATACAAAGTATAATTATATTTGGAAACAAACTGTCCGGAAATAGCATCTATATTCATGTCCCAGTAATCGGATGACTTCTTCATATCAAGGCTTAGATTCCATACCAATACGAGCTTTTCATCAATTAGTTCGTATTTCAGTTGCGTCTGAATGGGTGATTTGGTCAATTCAGAAAATTCAAAAGTAAATATTCTTTTGTCAGATCTTTTATTTTGTTGCGGTTTTCCTTTTACATTCACACCAAAATGTTCTGCACTTTTGATGATGGCCACATCCGGTGTCAATGAAGGAGTTTTTGCGTTTATTCTGGACTCAATATCAATAACGAAATTGTGGGCGTCAGATACAACTACGTTTTCTTTATTGATGATGACAGTCATCATAGCATTCCTGACAGGTATATCATTATATGCCTGGTTGAGGTATAGGTAGGTAATACCTTTTTCAGAAGTTGCCTGCGAACTAATTTGCAAGTCTTTATAGTCAGAAGATTTCAGATTCCATTTTTCAGCATTTTTCTTAATATGGCTTACTGCAGCATCAAATGCAGCGTTGGATTGACCAACGGTATTGCTAAGAGATAAGATGGAAACAAAGATAATACATATCTTACTATACATACATTATTGGTTTAGTGATTTTAAATGGTGATTTGTTATAAATACAAACAAAATGATTGAGGTCATAAAAGTATGAAAACAATAATTGATTTTCATAGTTTTTTTATAAGTTGTATTCCCTGCGACGATTTATTATTTTATTTTCATCTTTGCACCGGATAGTTTAAACATACTTTTGAATGACGGACATTATTTTTGGAAAAAATGCAGTGACTGAAGCCTTTGGTGCAGGCATGGATATTGAAAAAGTTTTCGTATTGAACAATATGAGAGGAGAGTTTGAAGTGCAGATCAGGAATCTTTGCAAAGACCATAGTGTACCGCTGGCAAAAGTACCTGAAATCAAACTGAATGAACTGACAAAAAACAAGGTACACCAGGGGGTAGTGGCCTTGATTTCTCCGATAAAATATTATGACTTTAAAGATATCATTGCTACTGCATTTGATAAAGGCCAGGCACCACTGATCATTATTCTTGACGGTGTTACGGATGTCAGAAATGTTGGGGCTATTGCCAGATCAGCTCATTATTTCGGGGCCCATGGTTTGATTATATCGGGCAATTTTGCAGGCAGGATCAATGAAGATACAGTAAAGTCATCCGCAGGTGCTATATTAAGTTTACCCGTATCAAGGGTCAGCAGTCTGCTCAATCTTGTCAGTGACTTGCAGTCTCTCGGCCTTAAAGTGGCCGCTACCACCCTGAAAGAAGCTGTATTGCCACATGCGTCGGATATGAAAGAACCGCTGGCCATCATACTCGGAGCAGAAGACAAGGGCCTTCATTACAAGGTACTTGAAATTGTAGATGAAGTAATTAAAATACCTTCATACAATGATTTTGATTCACTCAACGTTTCAGTAGCTGCCGGTGTATTATTGTATGAGGCTACCAGACAAAGAACAATCGGTTAGAATTAAACTAAAACAAAAAATAAAAAATGAAATACTTCAGAATACAATTTGTGACACTTTTGTCAGTAGTGTTTTTGTTGTCAGGCAGTTATTCCTGCAAAACATCACAAAAATCAAATTTTACATACAAGCCCCTTGATAAAGCATTACTTTGGGAAATCAGCGGACCCGGGGTAAAAAAACCTTCATACCTGTATGGAACGATTCATATCATCAACTCTAAAGACTACTTTTTACCAAAAGGAACGATGGCAGCTATAGACGCATCTAAAAAATTGATATTTGAGATTGATATGAAAGAATTGTCAGATATCTCATCGATCATGGGAATGATGAATAAAGTTTTTATGAAAGACAATAAAACACTGAAAGACTATACTTCTGAAGATGATTATAAGATGATTGGGGATCACTTTCAGAAGATGGGTCTTCCTATTTTTATGCTTGAAAGAATGAAACCGATGTTTCTTACCGTTTTTGCATATAGCGATATGGATCCGTCTGGTCTTAAGAACGGCAACCTGAAATCTTATGAAATGGAGTTTATGGAAATGGCCAAAAACAGCGGTAAAGAGACAGGAGGACTTGAAAGCATCGATTTTCAATTAAGTCTTTTTGATGAAATACCCTATGAAGCACAGGCAAAAATGCTGGTAGATGCTATAAAGGCATCAGGTAATGCCGATAATGATGAGTTTAAAAAAATGACAGATATGTATCTGGCTCAGGACATACATGCCATGGTCAATATGATCTCAGAAGAAGGAAGTGAAGTTGCGGGATTTGAAGACAAATTGCTTACAGGTCGAAATATCAACTGGATACCCAAAATCATAGAAGAAGCCAAAACAGAACAAACATTTTTTGCTGTAGGTGCAGGACACCTGGGAGGTGAAGGCGGGGTAATACACCTTCTGAGAAAGGCAGGGATGAAAGTAACTCCGGTCAAATCGATCAATTAAATCATGGGAAAACTTACCTATTATAAGCTGGCATCATTGAGTTTTTTGGCAGTATTTATTTGGACCGGATGCGAAAACACACCGGCGGCGAAAAATTCAGTTACCGTAGATACAAATAATCCGATTCATGAAGACAGTATCAAAAAAGAGGGATCAATATCTGATATTTTACCTGTTTTTGATGCTGAAGATTATAAAAAGAGGGTTCTGGCTCTCGCTCACGACAGTATAACAAAGAAGTGGCCTACTTCTATGACGGTTCCTTTGCAGGGTGCCATATTGCCATTCAAAAGGATAATCGCCTATTACGGCAATTTTTACTCAAAAAATATGGGTATTTTGGGATCATTACCACAGGACCAATTGATAAAAAAACTGGAACTTGAAGTAGAAAACTGGAGAATAGCAGATGAAAATACCCCGGTATTGCCAGCTATACATTATATTGCTATCACAGCTCAAAGCAAACCCGGCAAAGGGAATACCTACAGACTTCGAATGCCTGAAACTCAAATCAATAAAGCAATAACATTAGCCAGAGAGATGAAAGGTATTACTTTTCTGGATGTCCAGGTTGGCCATAGCAGTGTGAAAGTGGAAGTACCTTCGTTGGAAAACTACCTCATACAACATGATGTACATCTTGGCCTTGACCCTGAATGGTCCATGAAAGACGGAAGCACTCCTGGTAAAAAAATAGGCACTATGGATGCAGCAGATATTAATTTTGCTGTGGATTATCTTACAAATTTGGTAAAAAAACACAATTTGCCACCTAAGATACTGGTGGTACACAGATTTACGAAAGGTATGATTACCCATTCTGAAAAGATCAAAACCGCACCTGAAGTTCAGGTTGTTATCAATATGGATGGTTTTGGATTTCCGGCAAAAAAGATAGATTCTTACAAACGAGCTGTTTCGGGGTATCCGGTGCAGTTTACAGGGTTCAAACTTTTTTATAAAAATGATATTCTAAACAAACCATATCATTTGATGACTCCGGATGAAGTTCTAAATTTATATCCCAAACCAATTTACATCCAGTACCAGTAAAGATTGAGTATAATGAAATTTTTTATTTGGTTTTTTTGTTTTATAAAATTCTTAAGTCCTTGTTTCCCGCAGAAAACTGGGAACAATATAATCGGAGGCAATCCTGCTCAGATACCAATACTTTGTTATCATAATGTAAAAGACAAAATTGGGAAAGATATCTCTTATTTTATTACACCTGAAAAATTTGAATCGCAAATCAAGGCATTAAAGAATGAAGGTTATGTATCTGTCTTGCCGGAAGATATTTACCAGCATCTTACAAACAAAAAACCACTGCCACTAAAATCTGTTATGTTCAGTTTTGATGATACCCGCACGGAACACTTTCATACCGTAGCCCCTATACTGGAAAAGTATGGATTTAAAGGGACTTTTTTTATCATGACGGTGGCCATAGGCAAAAATAATTATATGACCAAAAAAGAAATCAGAGCTTTGGCCGACAAAGGTCATTGTATTGGTCACCATACATGGGATCATCAGGATCTAAGAAAACTACCGCTTTCTGAATGGACAAAACAGATTGATAAGCCCAAAATTCAACTGGAGGCTATAACCGGTAAGGAAGTATCAGCGTTGGCATATCCGTTTGGTCTTTGTAATGATTTTGCTGTGCAGGAACTCAAAAAAAGAGGGTTAAAAATGGCTTTTCAATTATCAGGTAAAAGAGATCAGAAGGAACCACTTTACACTATCAGAAGAATTCTTGTTCCCGGCAATTGGTCCGGGAAAAAATTATTAAAACAAATTTCTGTTTCTTTCCAATAACCTAATTGTCAGGAATTAAAAGGAAGGGAAAAAAGCGTCTTTATAGTGACTTAAAGAGGGGTTTTTGCTTTTATCAAAAACGATGGAAATAATATCGAAACGAATCTCCCACTCATGTCCGACTTTGATCATAAATTGGTGAGCGGCATCTATAATCAGATTTTCCTTATAAGCTGAAATACTTTCTTCAGGTGCACCATAATGTGTGTAGGATTTTGACTTTACTTCTACAAAAACCAATACATCTCCGTCTTTTGCAATGATATCAATCTCTGCTTTACTAAATCGCCAGTTTCTTTCCAGTATCAAATATCCTTCGGCCTTCAAAAAATCACAGGCTGTATCTTCGCCCAGTTTTCCAATCGTTTGTTGTTTCGCCATACACCTGGTTTAGTGACTGTGTAAATATAGGGTATAAAAAACAATAAACAGGATAATAATTGCCATCTAATTGTATTTTTGCTAAGTAAAAACCTAAATCTTAGAGTATGATTAAGGAATTGGTTGGATTTATCATTTGTGCTTCCATAATTTTTTTTGCAGGCAAAAGATTATCTTATTATGGAGACTTGATTTCTGAATATACCGGTTTGGGGAAAGCATGGATAGGCTTGATATTTATGTCTTTTGTGACATCCCTTCCCGAACTTATGGTAGGGATAAGTTCTTCAACCATTATTGCATCTGCGGATTTGGCCGTAGGTGATATATTGGGAAGTTGTGCCTTTAATCTGGGTATTCTTTCTATTATGGATGTTTTTACAGATAAGCAAAATCCATTGTTAAATAATGTATCAAAAAGCCATATTCTGGCGGCTTCATTTTCTATCATTCTGGCCGTATTAGCGGGTCTGGGTTTGTTTATGGATGAAGATTTTTTTGTCATTCCATTTGTCGGGTTCATCAGTATTTCTTTTGCCCTTGTTTATTTCGTTTCTTTAAAAGTGATTTATAATTACCAGAAAAATTCAAAACTAAAAGAAATTCAAGATGTGACAATGAACACAGACCTTAGCTTTAAACAAGTGATCATACTTTATATATTTTTTGCTTTGATAATTATAATAGCAGCTTTAGCCTTACCATATTTTGTAAATAATATTGCTGAATATACCGGTCTCGGCAAATCTTTTGTGGGTACTTTGTTTTTAGCCACTTCCACATCACTGCCCGAGGTTGCCGTTTCTTATGCATCTATTAGAAGGGGATCAGTTGATATGGCAATAGGAAATCTTATGGGAAGCAATATTTTTAATTTTTTCATTCTCTTTCTGGATGATATTTTTTATACCCAAGGGTATATCTTAAAAGATGCATCGGAAGCCAATTTAATTTCAGTTTTTTTTGTTATAATTATGACTGCAACAGCAATAATTGGTTTTATATTTCCTTCCAGAGAGAAAAAGACACCTATGTCTTGGGATACATTGGCCATTTTTATTTTGTATATTATCAATATGATTCTACTGTTTGCATATTCATAGGTTCACTTTCTGATTTGTTTTGAAGCCTGATTCATTACTTAATTCACTTCAATATTATCAAAAATCGCTTATCTGTTGTAGTTTTGCGGCTTATTAGGGAAATAGTTAACAAGAATCACATGAATGTCCTGAAATTTGGTGGGTCCTCTGTCGCCAGTGCAGACCGTATAAAACAAATAATATCTATTGTCAAACCAAGAATAGAAACAGGCGAAAAACTAACCATCGTCTTTTCGGCATTTGGAGGCATCACTGATATGCTGATCGAAATGAGCGAACTCGCAAGTCAGGGCAAAGACAAATATATCGCTCTGTATCATCAGTTTAAAGACAGACACTCCAATGCAGCCAGGCAACTTCTTTCTGATGACCGATTTACGGCATTAAGCATGGCTATGGATGAAAACCATGAAACACTCAGGGATTTACTCAAAGGCATCTTTCTTGTGCGGGAAGCATCTCCGCGAACCATGGATTATGTACTTAGTTTTGGTGAACGGAATGCTAATTTTATCATTTCTGAAGCCATGAGAGAAAACGGAATTAATTCAGAATTTCTGGATGCCCGTAAAATAATAAAAACCAACAAAGATTTTGGATCTGCAAAGGTGAATTTCAAACTTACTGATCCCGCTATTCAGGAATATTATAAAATACATAAAAATAATGTGCAGATTGTTACCGGTTTTATTGGCTCGGATATCGGTGGATTGACTACTACATTGGGGAGAGGAGGGTCTGATTACACCGCAGCCATTCTGGCCGGAGCACTTCATGCAGATGTACTTGAGATATGGACAGATGTGGACGGTGTACTCACTTGTGATCCCCGCAAAGTGAAACAGGCTTTTACAATACCACAACTAAGTTATGCAGAAGCCATGGAAATGTCACATTTTGGCGCTAAAGTTATATATCCTCCTACGATACAACCCGCATTGAGGAAAGGCATTCCCATTTATATAAAAAATACCTTCAACCCTGAATTTGCAGGCACAAGAATACATAAAGAACACGATACTACATTCAAATCTACTATAAAAGGTATCAGTTCACTGGGCAATCTCTCCCTGATAAGATTACAGGGCAGTGGTATGATGGGAGTGCCCGGAGTGTCCGCAAGGTTGTTTTCTGCTTTGGGACGTGAAAAAATAAATGTGATACTGATCACTCAGGCATCTTCAGAGCATTCTATCAGCATAGCCATCACAGATAAAGAATCAAAAATTGCAATCACAGCTATTTCTGAAGAATTTGGAAAAGAAATAGAAGATGGTTTAATAGACGCAGTCAAAGCAGAATCTGATCTATGCGTGGTAGCAATCATAGGCGAGCAAATGAAAAATGTCCCCGGTGTAGCCGGCAGATTATTTGAAAGTTTGGGAAAAAACGGTATTAATATCATTGCTATTGCTCAGGGGAGTTCAGAACTCAACATATCTTTTGTTATTGAAAAGCAGGATGAATCCAAAGCATTAAATGCTATACATGATTCGTTTTTTCTTTCAGATACCAAACGTATCCATGTATTTATGATCGGTGTGGGACTGATAGGGAGTACCTTGCTAAAACAAATAGAAGAACAAAAAGAAACCTTAAAGACCCAGAACGGACTTGAATTGACCATAGCAGGTCTTGCAAACACCAAAAAGATGATTTTTTCAGAAAATGGTATCAATTTGGGTGATTGGAAATCAAATTTGGAAAGCAGTTCGGAAGTTTCTGAAAGTCAATTGTTTGTACAGAAGATGATCGACATGAATCTTTCCAACTCCATTTTTATAGATAATACGGCTGACAGTAAGATTCCTGATCTGTATGAAAAAGTATTTGGTGCCAGTATTTCTGTAGCTACACCCAATAAAGTCGCAGCATCTTCAGCTTATGACCAGTACAATCTGCTAAAACAATCTGCTAAGAAAAATAATGTGCAGTTTTTATTTGAAACCAATGTCGGCGCAGGATTACCTGTCATATCGACCTTAAGGAATCTGATACACAGTGGAGACCGCATTATCAGAATAGAAGCGGTACTTTCCGGTTCAGTTTCATTTATCTTTAATAATTTTGATGGTGGGAAACCCTTCAGCAGATTGGTCACGGAAGCAAAAGAACTTGGATACACCGAACCTGATCCAAGGGATGATTTGTCGGGAGCAGATGTGGCCAGAAAAATAACCATACTTGCCCGAGAGGCAGGTTATAAAGTGGAAACATCTGATGTAGTGATTCATCCTATTTTACCTGAAAGATGTCTTAAGGCAAAAGATGTCGATTCTTTTTTTGAAAAATTAAAAGAAGAAGATTCCTTTTTTAATGGACTTTTAACGAATGCCAAAAATGAAGGTGGAGTATTAAGGTTTATTGCAAAGGCTGAGGATGGAAGGATATCCTGTGGCGTAGAAGTAGTAGGTCATGATAGTCCGTTTTTTAATCTGGGAGGAAGCGACAACATGATAGTATTTACAACTCAACGATACAAACAGCGTCCTTTGGTGGTACGAGGTCCCGGTGCAGGAGCCGAAGTGACAGCTGCAGGCGTGTTTGCAGAGATCATCAGTGCCGGAAATTAATATATCTTCAAATCCGAAAATTATGTCTAAATCAGGTATAAAAGTATTCGCTCCCGCTTCTGTTGCCAATGTGGCCGTGGGATTTGATATTTTAGGATTTGCACTTGAAAAACCTGGTGATGAAATTATCATCAGAGAAGGAAGCAAGCCGGGATTGGTCATCACTGAAATTCAAGGTGCAGGCGGCAAACTGCCATACGATATAAAAAAAAATACTGCCGGTTATGCTGCGTACAGATTACTTGAGCACATTGGGGAGACGGACAGACCTCTTGAGATGGAAATACATAAAAAGATGCCGTTTGGGAGTGGCCTGGGGTCTTCAGCAGCCAGTGCAGCCGGTGGCGTTTATGCTGTCAATGAGTTTTTACGAACCGGACTCAGCAAACAGGATATTCTCAGATTTGCCGTTGAAGGAGAACAGATAGCAGATGGTGCTTTTCATGCTGATAATGTGGGCCCTTCTCTCCTGGGTGGTATGATACTTATCAGAGACAATGAAACTTTGGATATAAAAAAGTTGCATATTCCGCTAGGGTTGTACGCTGCAGTGATCTATCCTCATGTAGAAGTACTGACACGTGAATCCAGAGGTATTCTTAAGTCAGAAGTCAGTTTTAAAGATGTAGTCAGACAGCAAGGTAATCTGGGTGCTTTTGTAGCCGGCATGTACACATCGGATTATGGGCTTATTTCCAGATCATTGCAGGATTTGCTGGTGGAGCCGCAAAGAGCTCATCTTATTCCACATTTTTATGAAATGAAAAATGCTGCACTCAAAGCCGGAGCACTGGGTTTCAGCATCAGTGGAGCCGGTCCGTCCATGTTTGCTTTGTGCGACAACAGCAACAATGCTGAAAATGTACTTGAAGCAGCAGAAAAACTATATAAAATTAATAAAGTGCCGGTAACCACTTATTTGTCCCGGATAAATCATGAAGGTGCTATCCGCTTTTAAATCCCGAACCAATGCAATTATATAGTACCAATAATAAAAACCTGAAAGCAGACCTGAAAGAAGCAGTAATGAAATCCCTGGCTGACGACAAAGGATTATATATGCCCGAAGTAATTCCTGTTTTACATCCTGACTTTATTGAAAATCTCGAAAATTATACATTTCAGGAAATTGCCTTTAAAGTAAGTTCTGCTTTGATTGGTACATACATCCCGGCAGATGATCTTAGAAAAATGGTTAATACAGCGATCAGTTTTCCTGCTCCTGTGGTTATGCTGAACGATAGTATTGGTGCGCTTGAACTCTGGCATGGCCCAAGTCAGGCTTTTAAGGATTTCGGAGCCAGGTTCATGGCTTCACTCATGTCTTATTTTAATAAGGCAACGAGCAGAAAAATTACCATTTTGGTGGCTACTTCAGGAGATACAGGTGGTGCGGTTGCCGCCGGTTTTTATAAAGTGCCGGAAATAGAAGTCATCATTTTGTATCCGTCCGGAAAAGTCAGTGATTTGCAGGAAAAACAACTGACAACACTGGGCGAAAATATCACAGCCATTGAAGTGGATGGGACCTTTGATGATTGCCAGGCTATGGTAAAAGAAGCATTTCTGGACAAAGAACTCAATGCCGTATATCATTTGAGCTCTGCCAACAGTATCAATATTTCAAGACTTATTCCCCAGAGTTTTTATTATTTTGAAGCCTATAAACAAGTGATGAAATATGGTAAAGAAGTGGTATTCAGTGTGCCTAGCGGAAATTTTGGAAACCTAACTGCCGGATTGCTTGCCAAAAGAATGGGTTTACCTGTTAAGCGGTTTATTGCTGCAACCAACATCAATAAAATAGTACCAGAATATCTGTCATCCGGTGTATATAAGCCGAATTCATCACAGGCAACAATCAGCAATGCAATGGACGTAGGCAGTCCTAGTAATTTTGTCCGGATTCTTGATCTCTACAATAATGATTTTGAGGCTATAAAAAAAGATGTATCAGGGTTCTGGCTCGATGATAAAGGTACAAAAGCGGCAATGCTGGAAGCTTATGAAAAATACCATTATATCTGTGACCCACATGGTGCCATTGGATACAAATCCCTTGAAGGGATTCATCAAAATGAAATAGGCATTTTTCTGGAGACAGCACACCCTGCCAAGTTTTTGGATACTGTAGAAGCTACATTAGATATAAAAATAGACATACCTGAAGACTTGGCATCCATGGCTCTCAAGACAAAAAAGGCAGTCGGAATGGACGCAAATTTTCATTCATTTAAATCATACTTATTGAACAAATAATGGATTTAAGGATAATTGCGTGAAATAAAAAAGGCTTCCCATAAATGAGAAGCCTTCAAAAGATTCAATTTTTTCTTCTAGATATATTAATATCTTCTCTCTCTTGGTCTAAAATTGTTATCTCTGTTAGATGATTGTGGCCTTGGTTCTGCTTTTTTGCAAACTATGGTTTGACCATCAAACTCAGTTTCATTCAGTCCTGCGATTGCAGCAACACCTGCATCTTCTGTACCCATTTCAACAAAAGCAAATCCTTTAGATCTACCGGTGTCTTTGTCCATGATTACTTTAGCAGACGTAACTTCGCCATACTGTGAAAAGAGATTTTCTAAAGCTTCAGAACTTGTTCTGTAATTAAGCTTTGCAACAAAAATGTTCATTAAAATAAAATTAAAAAATAAATAAAAAAATGGAAAAACTAACAGACCATCTGTTCAGTAAAACTCCATTACGGTGCAAATGTACGACATTTTTATTATAAAATGAAAAAAAATTATTATTTGTTAATATTTCTTTTTCAATAAGATAAAAAAAATTTGATGTTAACAGACAAATGGTGGAATTTAACTCATACCCTAAGTTGAAAATCTGAAAATAAATCTGTAAAATGAATTAATATCAATCAGTGCAGATGTTTTAACAAAAAATCAAAAGGTAGCAAAATTTTTTCCTTTTGAATAAGTATCCATAAACAGATGGCAACTTGTGTCTATTGTTTCTGTCAACGGGGTGTATTTCAGTTTTAAAACAGTAAGTGACTTATTATTATCATAGGTTGACAAGACAGAAGTGCTCATTACGGTTTCTTTGGTTATGATTGGCCTGTGACCTGAAAACATAGCACGTAAGGCTTCCAAGCGCCAAATTAAGGGAGCATATTTAAGTGACAAAAGGGTTGAAGGAGGTTTGACACCCAAACCTTTTGCGATTTTTTCAAATACATTTTTGTAACTGATATTTTCTGAACTTACAATAAACCTTTCACCATTGAAATTTTCAGTCATACATTTTAATACTGCATCTGCCACATCGCGTACATCCACCCACCCTGTAGAACCTCCGGGATAGAATTTCATGCCCTGGTATATTTTTTTAAATATTTGGACTGAAGACTGATTCCAGTTTCCAGGACCAAGTATCATGGCCGGATTCAATATGGTCACATTTAAACCTTCTGCGTGTGCTCTCCATACTTCCTGCTCTGCCAGAAACTTTGCCAAACCATAAGATGTATCATATTTGCTGTGGCTGAATATATGTTTTTCACTTATTAACTCGACCGGTTTGCTTCTCCCGATGGCTGCGATAGAACTGATATGAATAAATTTCTTTATACCATTGCTTAATGATGCATTGACCACATTTGAAGTACCTTCGAGAGCCATTTTTATCATCTCTTTTTTGCTTTCGGTATCATAGCTTACCAAAGCGGCTGCATGGATGACGCAGTCTGCATTCTGGATAATTTCTTCCAGTAAAGGAGAATCGAGAATATCACCTGTCACCCATTTTACTTTCTGATTCACATCGACTAACAAAGCTGTTTCAGAATCTACCCTTCGCAGACAAGTGATATCGGTGTAGGCATCAGAAACCAGCCTCCTTACAATGTAGCTACCCAAAAAACCGGTTGCACCGGTAATGAAAATTTTACAATCTTTTGGTAACATTTGGGTTTGCTTATTGACAGATGTAAAGGTGAAGAATTGACTTCATTGATCCGATGATGAAAATCGGGAAATAATCGTTAAGACTGAAACACTTCTATTGTAGCACTTTTTTTAATTAAATCTGTAAACTTACCTTTAAACCTTGTAGCTTTCACCAGGTGATTGTCAATCCAATGATAATTTCCTCCTCTGGGCTTGCCAACCAGAAGACCATGATACTTAAATCCATGTTTTTTAAGCCAGTATTCAGTGATGGTTCTGTGTTCTTCTGTTCTTGATGTAAAAAAAGTGATGATATGGCCTTCGTCATACCATTTGTTCAATATTTCCAACGCATCAGGATAGGGTTCACATGTACCCATTCTTTCCGGTTCTTCATTGGGTACATCATCACATATAGTACCATCTATATCAATAAGGTAATTCTTAACACTGGCCGGCAAGACCGGACTCAGGTTTTCACCTTTTTCATTTTTTACATTTTTTAAACTATGACTCATTATCAACAAATATATTTTTTAAGATTATTGGAAAGTTATATATTTTTCCGGATTTAAATATTTACCATCATACCACATCTCAAAATGCAGGTGTGGACCGGTAGACATCTCGCCTGAATTGCCGATAATAGCAACTGCCTGACCTGTTTTTACGATATCTCCGGTTTTAACCAGTAGCACAGAGTTGTGTTTATATACTGAAACTACATTTTTATTGTGTTGGATATATACTGAATTGCCTGTAGTAACAGACTGTTCGGCACTGATTACCACTCCGTCCATAATAGATTTGATGGGTGTATCTCTGGCTGAAAGTATGTCAACTCCATAATGCTGAATCGTTGGGTCAAATCCGGCAGATATTCTACCTGATACCGGAGTGGCAAATTTCAGAAAATCAAGTTCTTTGGCACGATTAGTTTCAGCCAGATCTTCCTGATTGACCAGTTCCGGTCGGATACTCTTACTGGCTGCCAGAGAGTCTATTTTCTCAACGCTGCTGTTGTAGATGCCTCCTGTAAGCATGGTTTTGAGTGCGCCGATATATGTATCATAAGCTGAAATATCCTTTTGAAGCTCATCTACTTTTTTGGAAAGCTCTATAAATTTTTTGTTGTCTGTGATATCACCATAACCGGGAATCAGCCTTTTAACAGGTGTAAATACAATAAAAGAGATTACCATGGTTGACAAAAGTAAAGCAACCACGCTGATAAAAATATAAAAACTCAGGAGCGAAAGATTATAAGATCCTACTTCTTCAAGATTTTCGTCATCAAGTATGGAAATCCTGTAGGTATCTCTGAGTCTGTCCCACAATTTCCTTTTTACGGGCAATCCATCAGACATGGACTAAATTTTGTTTAAAAAAATAAAATAATTTTGCGCAAAAGTAGTTATATTAATGCTTTCGGATAGCAAATTTTATATTTATTTAACAAAATAAGGAATTATCTTTGCATCCTCAATTAAATATTAAAATTAATTATAATATATTTTGAAAAATTATTTAAGATTGACTTTTGCGATATTTTTGCTGGTTTCAGTGTCACTATCGTGTGTTACTAAAAAGAAAAAGAGCGAAACTTCAAAGCTTGGGAAGTTTTACCAAAACACTACTGCATATTATAACGGATACTGGAATTCGAATGAGATACTAAAAGAAAGTATGAAAACCCTGCGTCTGGCCAATATTGATGACTATAATCAAATACTGGAAATAGAAGATTACGTCTCGGTAGATAATCCTAAAATGGTCAAAGCCGATATGGATAAAATACTGGAAAAAGTGACTACAGTAGCGCAACTTCATGAAGCGAGTGATTGGGTGGATGATTGTTATGTTATGATGGCAAAAGCGCAGTATCTAAAGCAGGAATATGAAACTGCTGAAGAAACACTGGAATATTTTCAGGAAGACTTTAATCCTTCCAACCCTTACGGCAGAAATTATAAAAGCAAAAAGCCTACCGGTAAAGCAGCTAAAAAGGCCAGGGAAGAAGAAAAAAAAGAAAAAGATGAGGCAAAAGAAAAAATCAGAGAAACTGAATTAAAAGAAAGACAGGAAATACTAAAAGCAAGAGAAGAAAAAAAGAAAACTATTGCAAAAACCAAAGCTGAAGAAAAGAAAGAAAGAGATCAGCAACGGGAGAGGGAAAAGAAAGAAAAAGAGAAACAGCGAAAAGAGAATGCCAAAAACAGAAAGAAAGGAAAATCAACTGTAAAGCCGGTTGTGACACCTAAAAAAACGGACACTCCTTCAGAAATAAAAGAGGAAGTGAAACCCGTCGAAATTAAACCCGCACCAGAACCCACAAAACCAGCAAAAAGTGTGGAAGTATCAAAAGAAGTAACGGAAACACCACCGAAACCCAAACCTGCTGAAGAAGACAAAACGGCCTACAGTGAAGGAATGCTGTTGCTGGCAAAAGTATACATAAAAAGGGAAAATTGGTTTTCCAGTCAGATGTTGCTGGAAAAACTGGAATCCGGCGCAGTGAGTGATGAAATAAAAAGTGACCTTCCTGCCACTTTCGCCCATTTGTACATAAAGCAAAAAAGATATCCGGAAGCTTTACTCAAGCTTGATGAAGCGATACAAGCCGAAGACGACAAACAACTAAAAGCAAGATATGCTTACATTGCGGGTCAGTTGGCACAAATGGAAAATAACAGTTCAGCAGCCATGAATTACTTTGCGATAGCTAAAAAATATGCTAAGATTCCGAAAATGGAGTTTATGGCAGAGCTTTCAGTAGCAAAAAATGGCATTATAAGCGGTACCAAATCGAAAGAAAGTGTGATCAGCGATCTGAAGAACATGCTCGATGAAGACAAAAATGCAGATGTCAAAGATCAGATTTATTTTACACTGGCAGAAATTGAGCTGTCACTCGGAAATACCGCAGAAGCTTTAACCAATTTTAAAAATTCCATTTCTTATAATGTTACGGACCAGAAATTGAAATCTGAATCCTATTATAAAATAGCCAATTTATATTATAACGGCGAAAAATATCTGGAAGCGGCCAACTATTATGATTCAACACTTACTCTACTCCAGAACAATGATCAACGATATGCACAGGTTCAGAAATATGTATCCAATCTGAAAGATATAGCTACAAATATAGAGATCATCAGATATCAGGATACCTTGCTGTATTTTTCTACATTGTCCGAAACCGAACAAAAGAAAGTCATATCGGCATGGTTGGAAAAAAACAAAAAACAACCAGAACAGATACAAAGCGGAGGTCTTGTAAATAAACAACTCAATTCATCGTTTACAACAGATTTTGGCAACAGTACATTTTTTGCTTACAACCGAAATACCAAGGCCACAGGTAAAGAAGATTTTGACAAGACATGGGGAAGAAGGGCGCTTGAAGATAACTGGAGGAGACAAAGTAAATCATCAGCTGGTCAGGCAGATATCACAGAAAATAAAGTGGCTGAGTCAGATGGTAAAGAAGATAAGTTCAATAAGGAAGAATACGATAAATTCCTGAGGGAACTTCCTTCCAATCCTGTGAAAAAACAGGAAGCCAACGATAAGATCATGGGAGCCATGTTTACTTTAGGAAAATTGTTCAGAGATAAGATAGATAACTACAGCAAGTCAGCGTCAACCCTGGAAGGCATGCACGCCAGATTCGGTCCAACACCATACGAGCTGGATTCCTACTTTTATTTATACCTGGATTATACGGATCTTGCCAATGCTGCCAAAGCGGATGAATACAAAAATAAACTGATTAAAAAATACCCCGACTCCAAGTATACATCCATTATCTCTGATCCGGAATATTTTACAAAAAACAGTTCCAAAACCAATAAATCAGAGCAGGCATACAAAAGTATCTATACCCTTTTTGAAAATGGAGAGTATGTAAAAGCATTGGAAGCCATAGACCAGTCCACAAAAGGTTTGGGTGATGAAAACCTCTACGCAGCCAAGATGTCACTGTTGAAAGCCATGTGTATCGGAGGTAAAGACGGCAAGGATGCTTATATAGTAGCATTGAATGAAGTAATAGCGGGATATCCCAATACACCTGAACAAATTAAAGCCAGGGAGATCATGCGTTTTCTGGGTGGTGATAAAAGTGCATTCGCCAATGTTCAGGATGTAGATAAGATTTATCAAAGGGATGAAAACACTACCCATTATGTGGCTATTGTTACTTACGGACTGGAAGAATCGCAGCATGTAAATTTTAAGGTGGCCATATCTGAATATACAAAGAAGAATTTTAAGACCGAACGATTACAGTTTGGCGACGCCAGTCTGAATATTCAGGACAATTCACAAATTATTCTGGTCCGCAAATTTGATAATGAAGCCAAAGCCATGGAATATTTTAATAAAGCCATTAAAGATGAACAAGAGTTTACCGGAAATGTAAAATATACCTATGATATCTTTGCCATTTCACAGCCGAATTACCGTAAAATGCTGAGCGAAAGAACGGCTACATCCTACCGGTATTTCTTTGAAAACAACATTTTGAATTCGAAAAACAAATAATACAAAGTAAAACATCCGCTAATTTTAAACATTAGGACGATTTTACTATTTTTGTTGTTGAATGGTATAAAAAGTCATAATTTTGATACAAACAGATGTTTTAGTCATTGGCGCGGGTGTGGCAGGTTTTTCCTTTGCCATAAGAATGGCCGAAAAAAGACCCGATCTCAAAATCACTGTCCTGACAAAAACCAATGAAAAGGAATCTAACACCAGTTATGCACAAGGCGGTGTAGCTGCAGTCTGGGATAATGATATTGACAATTTTGCAAAACATGTGGCCGATACACTGGATGCAGGAGATGGTATCTGTGATGAAAAAATTGTAGACATCGTCGTCAAAGAAGGACCTGAAAGAGTAAAGGACATCATATCATGGGGAGCCAGATTTGACCGGAATAAAGAAGGGGATTACGATTTGGGTCGGGAAGGCGGCCATTCCGAAAACCGGATTCTGCATTACAAAGACATCACAGGCTGGGAAATACAACGTACACTCAACGAAAAGGCCAAACAATATCCCAACATTATCTTTCATGAACATTACTTTGCTATTGATATCATCACTCAGCACCATAAAGGACGGAACATCACCCGTCTGACTCCGAATATAGAGTGTTACGGTGCCTATGTATTTAATAAAATAAGCAAGGAAATAGAAACTTTTCTGGCAAAAGTAACGGTACTCGCTACAGGTGGTGCCGGTCAGGTATACAAAAGTACGACAAATCCGGTCATAGCTTCCGGTGATGGCATAGCCATGTTGTACAGAGCCAAAGGCAGGGCTGCCAATATGGAGTTTATTCAGTTTCACCCTACCTCACTTTATAATCCTGCCGGGGAAAATCCCGCTTTTCTGGTATCAGAGGCTGTCAGAGGATTCGGTGCCATACTGAAGACCACCGACGGTAAAGAATTTATGCACAAATACGACGAAAGATTATCTCTGGCTCCTCGTGATATAGTCGCACGTGCCATAGACAATGAAATGAAAATGCGGGGAGACGAATACGAATACCTGGATTGTACTCACCTGGATCAGACTGCTTTTTATACTCATTTTCCTAATATCACCGATAAATGCAGAAGCCTGGGCATAGACCCGTCCAAAGATTTTATACCGGTAGTACCGGCTTGTCATTATTTATGCGGAGGTATCCTGATAGACGAAATGGGTAAAACATCGGTTTCCAGGCTGTACGCAGCAGGCGAATGCACCAATTCCGGACTTCATGGTGCAAATCGTTTGGCTTCCAATTCGCTACTCGAAGGATTGGTGTTTGCTGACAGAATCCACCTGGATATTCTGACCAAAATAGATGCGCTGGAGATAGAAGATGGAATTCCTGAATGGAATGCTGAAGGCACAACAGAGCCAAAAGAAATG
>Ga0138256_10002557_pt1 | contig 19516 bp, 15 predicted proteins | sample KNB2016incub_MG_FD_105486 | JGI IMG/M metagenome (GOLD analysis project Ga0138256, IMG submission 105486) | Active sludge microbial communities from wastewater in Klosterneuburg, Austria - KNB2014incub_MG | ecosystem: Engineered > WWTP > Activated sludge > Unclassified | place: Austria... | reverse complement strand
TGGCTGGGCAGATGCTCAACTTGATAATGCCCGCCAGGATACCTTTGCCCGCTTCCCCACGTTTCGGGCCGATTGCGGTACACCTCCGGCGACGCCTGATGAACGCAAGGCGTGGTACGAACAATGCGACGCCAACTCCGGTGACGTATCCGGCAATACCATGCTGCGTCAGCCAGAATGGATGAGCAGCGCATCATTGAGCTACCGGCGGCCGCTGGCAGGCCAGTGGGACTGGTACACGCGCGGCGACGTGAGTTACCAAAGCGATATTTATACCGGTAACGATAACCAGAACTGGCTGCCGCCACACACCTATGTGAACGGCAAACTGGGTATAAGCACAGACCGGTACACAGTGGAACTATGGGGACGTAACCTGTTTGATGATGGTCACGCCATCGCTGCCTTCCGCGACATCTATCTCGCCAACACGAGCAACCTGTACCCCCCCTACGTGGATCAGGGACCGCGGCCGAACTTCGATGAATTCGTGCCGTTCCGCTACTCCGTAACCTATCCACGGGAACGAACCTGGGGTATCAGCGCAACGGTACGCTTCGGCGAGAAATACCAGTAAAAATCTGCTCAGAAAAAAAGGCGGACGCAGTTCTGGTAACTGCGTCCGCCTCGCCTCGCAAACAACCTCGGCGGCTATTCAACCAGGAGCCGGGGTCTCAAGTGCCGGCATTGAGGGCCCCGAGCCGGCCAACCGACAGGCTCTCTTTAATGGTATCTACGATCCAGTTATTCAGGTTTTCGTCAGGCAGGATCGCCTCAGGCTCGTTATAGAGCACGTCCTGCGGGCGATCCGATTGCTTGATGCCGCCGCCGATGACCTCTGACTGAAATTTCTTGTCGTACGCAACGTAGACAGAAATCACGATGTCTTTTTCCTTGTCGGCGAGAATCTGGTTGACCGCCTTGCGTGTCGGATCAATAGAGTAGTTAACCAGGTGCCCGCTCCATGCATAATTGATGGTATCGATACCGACATTCTCTTTGAGGTGCTTGCCGAGTTCGCCCATCAGCGCCTCCCACTGCTGGTTGAACTTGTCATCACCGTAGGCCGCCAGCGTAACGCCATATTTGCTGCCGTCGCCATCCTTCAGAAGCGCCTTGGTACGACGCAGGATGTTGTCTTTCAGAAACTCGGTGGAGTCGATGGTTTCGAGCAACGTCACTCGCGCCTTGGGCCGATAGACCGGTAGACCGTCTTTCGGCAAAGCCTCAAGCGCTTTTGGATCGTTCTTGAGCCCGATCAGATTGGGGATATCGGAGTTGGTGTGCCCGCCGATAGTCAGGAAGAGCGGCAGTACGACAACTTCGTCGAAGCCCTCATCGTCGAATGCCTTCATCTGCGCTGCAATCGACGGTTCACTGTACTCGTTGAATGCCGTACGAACCGCCTTGACGTTAGGCAGCGCGAGAAGCCGGTCATCGACTGCTTTCTCAACGTCCATGAGCATGTCTCGCCATGCTTGCTGCCGGGAACCATGATTGACGAGCAAAATGCCAATCTTGTGCGGGCTCTCGACTGCCGCCGCAGGTGATTGCTCCACCTTCGGCTGGCACGCTGCGAGGATCAATGTCGCTGATACGGCAGTGAGCATCAGCATAGGGAACCTGGACATGTATTTCTCCTTGGTTAGTTGGTCATTTGCTTTCCGCGGGACAGCACTTGTCAGCGACTTGCCTGCTCCGTGGTAATCGGTATTCCGGCGATCGCTGGTGGCCGCGCCGGCACCGCTCCACGTGCCTTGCTGTTTCGCGCAGCTGCTGCAACCCCGTCCAATAGAGCTCCGGTCGGGCACAGCATCCGGCACCACAACATCGGGTAGTAGGCAGAAATCAGAACCACGGCCAGGGACAGCCAGAACCACATCGAATCCAGCACTTCGATACCGAAGAGATCGGGAAATAGTTCGTAGCTGGCCCAGTCCCGTAATCCTGAGAAGATGCCGATGCACAAGGAAATTGTTATCGCCCAGCGCACTCCACCAATAACGCGATTTGAGATCGGCAGCTTGCCCCTGAAGGGCATGAAGCGCGTGAGCAGGCGCTGGACGTTGCCGTAGGGGCAAACGTAGCGACAGTAGGAATTACCATCCCAGATAGCACCGAGCAGCACCATCGCTGCATAGGCCGCAAGCAGATAAGACCAGCCAGTTCCGAGGAATGGCTGCAGGTACGTGACATAGGTAAACGAATTGTTCGCGTAAAAGCCTAGGTAGAGGACACTCATCACCGACAGCGCGAGACTCAGACGTCTGGACTGGCGCACCCGCTTCAGCCGCGTCCCGACAAACAGCGCAGCGATCAGTACAGCGTAGAGGATCCAGGTATCTGGCGGAACGGCCTTCACGTCGAAGCCGGTCGCCTGTGTATCGACGTAAACCTCGAGCGGTGATTCCCGCGCAATGCTGACCAGCTTGCTCACCGAGCGGGCAATGCCTTCACTGGTGAGCGAGGCACCACTGACGAAGTCCACCTCGTAAGACTTGCCATCAAGCGGCATGTTTTCAAACTGGCCATAGAAGCCGGCCTTCTCGATATCGGAAAGATAGCTGGTTGTTTCCATCGAGCGCAGATGCCGGATGGAGCGGATTTTGCCGTCCATCCCTACCGTCATTCCGATATCGATGGGCCCGGCATAACCCTTCACATTCTTGTTCAGGCCGGTGTTTTCGAGATAGAGCTGCGCAACATTGCCGGCCACATCGCGCTCCTCGGCGTAATACATGTCGAGCGCGGTTTTCAGGACAACGTTGTCGGGATTTTCCGCCACTGCTTTCGCGCCACTGAGAACCATCGCCGCTACATCTGCACCAAGTCCGGGGTTGGTGCGCGCATCGCCGATGACTGCGAACAGTCGTGGCAACCGCTGCCTTGCGGTCATGATGTGATAGTACGGATGCTCTTCCCGGTCTGCCGTCATGCCGAAGCGACTTGTCTGGGTTTCGTCGCCGAAACGTACCGGCTCTCCGAAGCCGGACATATGTTCCTGAAACTCAAAAACCGGCTGCGGCTCCTGGAGCGGACCATTTACCCGGAAAAAGACAAAGGCAGCCGCGGCCAGCGCCGTGAGGCTGAGCTTCTGCGACGAGATACGATCTGTACGGATAAAACTCACCGTCAGCAATCCGGCTTGCAACTCCGGATCGGCGACGGAACAGTCTTGCCACCAGCATCCTGTATCCGTTGTACGGCCTCCTGAATCTTGTCCATAACCCACTGATTGACCACGGGGTCAGGAAGCACAGCATCCTGCTTGTAGCGGACCCTGGAAGTCGTCGCAACTGCATTGACGGCAGCCTGAATCGTATCTCGCTGCAGCTTCTCATCAACACCCAGCAATACCGGAACAACAAGCACCTCTTTTTCCAGTTCGAGCACTTCGTTGATCGCCTCAACAACGGGGGCCCCCGAGTAGTCGGTAAGCTTCCCGCAGAACGCATACGCAACAGTATCTATTTCAGTTTTGATCTTCAGGTATCGACCAATACCTTCCATCAGCTCTTCCATCTGCTGTCCGAAGACCTGGTCGCCGTAGCCCACCAGCAATACGCCCATCTCCTCACCACTATCGTTGCCGCGCAGTGCCTCTACCCGCCGCAGGACGTTCTTCTTCAAGACCTCGCTGAGCGCCGGTGTCATGCTGACACGCGCCTTCGGGTAGTAGACGTCAAAACCCTCATTCTGCAGCTGCTTGATGACTTTTGCTTCGGACCTGATGCCAGTCAGAAACTGCATATAGGAATTGATCAGAGTCGACTCCTGCCCGATGAACAGGGGCACCACGACGACTTCGTCCATCCCTTCGGCATCAAATGCCTTCATTTCACTGGCGATATCAGGACTGGTATCTTCAATGAAGGCCAGCCGAACGGCCTTGACTCCAGGCTTGGCCAGCACAGACTCCCGCACCTGTTGTGCGAGGTCTTCGACCATATGTACCCAGGTCGAAGATTTGGAACCGTGCGCGACGAGGAGGATGCCGACGCTCCTCTCACCACTGTTTCCGGAAGGCGCTGGAGCACCACCGCATCCAGCAATAAGCAGGGTTAGACCAACGGTCAAAAGTCCACGCAATAAACTCCTGGCATTCAACACTTCGTTCGCTCCTGGCCGGGCAGCCTGGTGGAAAAGGGATACAGAAAAAATGCTACACCACCATGAGCAAATTTACGATCGATATGTTGTTATGCTAACATGACGATGCATATCGGGGGCCGGCCACTGCATGCTTCATTGCGTCGGCATGCAGGTGGCGACTGGATCTGAAAATTGGTGGGCCCGCATCCGGGCCGGGGTGCCAGTGAGTGGCTCAGAAAAAACTGCTCTTGTCATTGGTTGCGGCTATACCGGAACGCGCCTTGCCCGCCGCTTGATGGAGCGGGGCTTTCGGGTTGTCGGCGTCTCGCGCCGCGCGGACCAAAACCCGGAACTCAAGCACGCAGGCATCCAGCCCATGGCCGGAGATCTGTCGGAACCGGATTTCGTGTCGGCACTGGGCGCGCTGGCGCCGGCGCTGGTGGCCTACTTTGTACCCCCTCAGAAGTCTAATGACCCGCTGGCCGCTGTTGTAGCTGCAACCAGAACCCCTGCACTGGAGGCGTTCCTGTACGCGAGCAGCAGCTCTGTCTACGGTGACTGCGGCGGCGAATGGGTAGATGAGACCACAACAATTTCTTCAAGCGGTACCGGCGATCCAGATCGTTACGCTGCGGAACGCCATGTTACTGAAGCCGGGATGGACGGCACGCCTACGCGCATTTGTCGCATTACCGGGATCTATGGCCCTGGTCGAACGCTGAAGGGGTTGCTGGCAAACGGGCAGTACACATTAATCGCAGGCGGTGATCCCTGGGTCAACCGCATACATGTTGATGATCTGGTTACTGGTCTTGTCGCGGCATGGGAAAAAGGCAATGCCGGCATGGTGTACAACATGGTCGATGAGCTACCGCACCGTGCGTCGGAGTTCGCGAATCTGGCTGCTGATCTCAATCACCTGCCCCGTCCGCTCAGAATCAGTGAGATTGAAGCCAGAAGTCGTTACGATGCTGCAGAACTGCAACGCAAGCTGTCTAGCAAACGGGTGCGGTGCCTCCGACTCAAGAATGAACTCGGAGTGACGCTGAAATACACGGACTTTCATACTGGTCTTGTCGCCGCAGTGGCGCAGGAACGATGAGCCGGAGCCGTCTTTGCCGCATACCGCAACTTCCAGAAGCAAAGTACGCGGAAGGCGGATACAGACATTAACCGGGATGAGTACGAGGAACCCTGCCACGATGGAAATCAAAAAAATGGCTAACCGTATCGGCGTGGGTATTTCCAGCACAAGCTGGTCCGCGATTTGCCTGGTTCTGCTTGGCGTACTGCTTTGGGCCTCGCTTGCGACCTCCGCATCAGCTGGCGACAACAAGTCCACCTTGCGCCGTGGAACAGCCAATGAGCTGCGGTCGCTGGATCCGCAGGCAGTTATCGGTGGTTCCGGCGGAGCACTGCTGTACGAACTGTTTGAAGGTCTCGTAACAGAGGACCAAAGCGGAAAGCTGGTCCCCGGTGTGTCAGAGTCATGGAGCAGATCCGAAGACGGGATGACCTATACGTTCAAGCTTCGGCCGGGGCTGCGCTGGTCTGATGGCGTACCCATTACGGCCGAGGATTTTGTGTACTCGTGGCGACGGGTCGTAGATCCGAAAAATGCGCTACGCGGCGCTGGTACCTTGTTTCCGGTCAAGAATGCAGTTGCCATCACCCAAGGCCAAAAGGCACCCGAATCTCTCGGCGTAAAGGCACGAGATGCCTTGACGCTGGAGGTAAGTCTGGAAAACCCCGCACCCTATTTCACGGATATTCTCGCCGGCTTCCCGACAGCACCTGTACCTCGTCATGTCGTGGAGAAATACGGGTCAAGCTGGACGAAGCCCGGAAACATAGTCGGCAATGGTGCCTATATTCTCGACAAATGGGTGCCCAACACCTATTACAAGCTTGCCAGGAACCCGGAATTCCGCGACGCAAAACAGGTCAGCATCGACGAGGTTTTCTACTACCCCATTCCCGACCGGAACACCGGCGAGAAACGCTTCCGTGCCGGTGAACTCGATATCGTCCTCAACATCCCGCCAAATCGCCTGGCGTGGCTGAAAGAAAACATGCCGGATGAACTTCACACCACACCAGCACTTGGAATCCGCTACCTGATCATCAACACGAAGCGACCACAATTTGCGGACGTGCGCGTCCGCAAGGCCCTGTCGATTGCCATTGATCGGGAAGTCATCGCCACCAGGATTCTCAAAGACGGCAGTGAGGCCGCCTACAACCTGGTGCCCCCCACCATGCCGCGCTATGGCCAGAATCCGGCACCGTTCAAGAGCCAGCCCTACCCGCAACGGCTCGACGAGGCCAGGAAGCTGCTCGCTGCGGCAGGATTCGGCAGCAGCAAGCCACTGCGCTTCACGCTGGATTATCAAAACCTCGAGGATGCTCGTCGCGTCGCTGTTGCCTTGCAGGCGATGTGGCGGTCGATCGGGGCAGATGTACAGCTGACCACAACCGGGTTTGAAAACAAGGACACCAGCATGAGGAATGGCGAATTCGACGTCAGCTGGTTTTCATTCTATGCACCCTATGCAGATGCCACAGCATTCCTGTATCTGCTGGAAGCCAATAACGCACGCAACTACTCGAAGTACTCAAATCCTGAATTTGACGAGATGCTCCGGACTGCAAATCGCACGCATGATCCGGTCGAAAGGACCGCATACCTGAAGAAAGCCGAACAACTGGCGCTGTCTGCGTATCCGGTTATTCCGCTGTTCATTCCTTCACGGACCTATCTGGTAAGCAAGCGCGTCCAGGGCTGGGACGACAACATGGACTCACACATGGCCCGCTACCTGTCGATCAAGGACTGAGCACTAAACCATGCGGGCCTGGGCGGCGGATCCTTTTTCTGCCAGGTCATTCCAGTAGTGGCAGGCCACCTGGTGAGTGGCGGTTATGGCTTCCAGCAGCGGCGCTTCCTTGCGGCACCTCGGCGTAGCCCATGGACACCTTGTGTGGAAGGCGCAACCGTTTGGCGGATCCATTGGTGATGGCATTTCTCCTGACAAGACGAGCCTGCCAGCTTGCCGCCCTGCTTGCCGGGAGTTGCGAATCGCACTGAGTAACGCTTTCGTATACGGATGTCGCGGATTTTCGAACAGTTCATCCCGCGTCGCGATTTCGACGACCTTGCCGAGATACATGACCATGATCTTTGTGCACATATAGCGCACAGCAGGAAGATCGTGACTGACAAATATGAATGCTGCACCACTGTTCTTTTGCAGATGCTTCAACAGGTTCACGATCTGTGCCTGGGTGGAAACATCAAGCGCACTGACCGGTTCATCGCATACCACAAGCTTTGGTTTCAGAATCATTGCCCGCGCAATGGCGACCCTTTGACACTGACCACCACTGAACTGGTGGGGATAACGGTTGGCGAGTTCGGGAGGCAGGCCAACCGCCTGCATCATCTCCTGTACAGCCTGCCGACGGCTGCGCTGGTCCAGATCAGGACGGAACACCCTTAAGGGCTCGGCAATTGCACTGCCAATGGTCATGCGTGGATTCAGGCTGGCCGTCGGATCCTGAAAAACCATCTGCAGATCACTGCGCTTCTTGTCCATCTCCTGTGGGCGAAGGTCGGGAAGGTTCTCTCCGGCCCAGAGCACCTTCCCTGAGCTGATGCCGACCAGCTGCATAATCGCGCGACACAGCGTGGATTTCCCGCATCCGGATTCGCCCACGATACCCAAAGTCTCGCCTGCGTCGAGTCGAAAACTGATTCCATCTACCGCGCGCAGATACGTGGTGCCTGGCCGAAACAGCCGTGGCTGCCGGATCGGCAGGTGGACGCGGAGATTCTCTACCTCAAGCAAAGGCATATTCACTGCGGCTGCTCGACAAAGCATGCAGCCATGTGACCATCAAATCTCTTGGTCAGCTCCGGCCTCAGCTGATGACACCGCGGTATCGCCTGACTGCAGCGAAGCGCAAAGGCGCACCCTGCAGGCAATCTCTGCAGGTCAGGCGCCTGACCAGGTATGGTGGGAATATCGCGCTCAGGGTCCGCATCAATTCCAAGGTTCGCCTGAAACAAGGCCTGGGTATACGGATGTTGCGGGCGCAACACGATGTCGGCGATTGAACCGCTTTCAACGACCCGCCCCGCATACATCACCATGACCCGGTCACACAACTCAAGGGCCACACCAAAATCGTGGGTGATGATCACGATGGATGTCTCGGTACGCCGCTTGAGTCCGCCCAGAAATTCGAGCACCTGTGCCTGGATCGTCGCGTCAAGTGCAGTGGTTGGCTCGTCAGCGATGATCAGGTCCGGCTTGCAAAGCAGCGCCAACGCAATCATGACCCGCTGGCGCATCCCGCCAGAAAGTTCATACGGGTACATTCTTAAACGCCGGGTCGGCTGTGGAAACTGCAGTATTTCCAGTACCTCAAGTGAGCGCTTGCGCGCGCTCCGCTCACTGACACCCATATGCTCGACAAGCACTTCCGTGAGCTGGTCACCTATACGCATGAATGGGGTCAGCCCGGACATTGCATCCTGGAAAACCATGGCAATCGACCGGCCCCTGATCCTGTCCAGCGCCTTGCGGGGAGCATTCAGGATCTCCTGCCCGTCGAACGATACGCTGCCGCTGGCCGAGCCGTTGCCGGACAGCAAACCCATAATGGCGAGGAAACACTGGGATTTTCCTGACCCGGACTCGCCGAGAACACCAAGGCATTCGCCCCGGCTTACAGCCAGATGCACATTGCTGACAGCGTCTATGACGCCGCCCCGCACATTGAAGCGAACGCTCAGGTCATCACAACGCAACAGTGGCGGCATTAGCGGTTTTTGGGATCAAGGGCATCCCTTAATCCATCCCCCATGAAATTGAAGCAAAACATCGTGAGCGTGAGAAACGCGGCTGGTATCAACAGCAACCACGGCGCCGCTTCCATTTCGGCGGCACCTTGTGCAATCAGACGGCCCCAGCTCGTGAATGGTTCCTGCACACCCAGACCGAGGAAGCTCAGATAGCTCTCGACAATAATGTTAATCGGGATCAGCAACGTTACGTATACAACGACCGGACCGATCACATTCGGCAGGATGTATTGCATCAATATCCGGGATGCCGGAAGACCCAGCGCGCGTGCGGCTTCCATGTATTCCTTTTGCCTGATCGCCAGTGCCTGCCCGCGAACAATTCTTGCAAGGGTCATCCACTCGACCGCACCGATGCTGATAAAAATCAGCAGAAAATTATTTCCAAATGCGCTGACCAGAATGATGACGAGGAAAAGCGTGGGAACTGCGTAAAGAACGTCGATCATACGCATCATGACCGCATCTACCCGCCCGCCAAAGTAACCGGCGATAGCACCGTAGGTGACCCCGATGATCAACGCCACCAGCGTCGTCAGCACACCTATAGTCAGCGAAATTCTGGCACCGTACATGGTCCGTACGAACATGTCCCTGCCGTTAGCATCGGTCCCGAACCAGTGCTGGTTTTCAAAGGTCGGCGGAATCAGGATCCTGTCCCAGTCCACTGCATCGAGCGTGTGCGGCCCCCAGATCGGGATCACGATGGCCATACCGGTAAGGATGATGATGATCCAGAAGCTGAGCATCGCCGCGCGATTGACGGAGAATCGATAAATGGCATCCCGCCAGATCGACGTCCCCAGCCTGTTAGCGGAACTACTTTCCGCGGCCAATTCCCGCCCCTGCCGTACTCATTTCGGGTCGCCCGTAACTTTGCCGAATCCTGGGATCAAGGTAGCCATAAATGACGTCGACCAGGAGATTCAGGATCTGGATGAATACGGCATATACGATCACGACACCCATGACAACGGGATAGTCACGATTACTGGCACCCTCGACAAAGGCCCGCCCGATACCCGGCAGTCCAAATATCGTTTCAATCACAACAGAGCCGGTCATGACTGTTGCGATGGTCGGACCCAGATAGCTGACGACGGGTATCAACATCGGACGGAGAACATGCCTCGTGACCACCTTCCATTCCCGAAGGCCTTTGGCACGTGCGGTACGCACATAGTCGGTATTCAGTGCTTCAAGCATCGCGCCGCGCGTGATCCGGGCCAGCGTGGCGACTTTCGGCAGCGCCAGCGCAATAACAGGCAGAAGCAGGTGCCGCAGATCGCCGCCGCCCCAGCCTGAAATAGGCAACCAGCCCAGGTAAAGACCAAACAGCAGGATAAGCAGCGGTGCTGTGACGAAGGTAGGGATTGCAACGCCCGTCATTGCAGCAGCCATGACGATATAGTCTACGAATGAGTTCTGGCGCAGGGCGGCGGCTATCCCGCAGCCGATACCGAGCGCAATGCCGATAGCTATCGCACTGAGACCAACTGTCACACTAATGGGCAATCCCGTCGCAATAATCTGGCTGACACGAAGATCTGAATAGATGAGGGATGGGCCGAGATCACCGTGCAGCAGACCGCCGAGGTAATCAAGAAACTGCTTCCAGACCGGTGCATCCAGGTCGTAGGCCGCGCGTATGCTCTCGACCACCTTCGGATCAAGATCGATGAGTTCGGCATCGAACGGTCCACCGGGCGCTACATGCATCAACCAGAACGAAAGGACGATGACAGCAAACAGGATTGGTACCGTTAGAGCCAGCCGCCGCAGGACGTACAATCCCATCGCAAGCTCCTTGCTATCGGCTCCTGGCAGTCATCACTTGCTGTCGAACAACGCGGGAGTCTCACCGGGGTGCAGCTTTCCCCAGCGGGCAAGCAGCGTATCGCGGGATTCGACCCGCTCAGCATCCCACTCAATCGCGGTGTCTGCGGGGCAAACCTTGATGCATCTCGGGCTTTCATACGAACCCACACACTCGGTACAAAGATTCGAGTCAATGACGTGAATCACTGGCCCTTCACTGATTGCCGCATTCGGGCAGTCTGAAATGCAGGCAAAGCAATTCAGACAATCATCCGTAATTCTCAGCGCCATCAGTAACCCTCCTGCACAAACCGCTTAATGAATCCAGTCATTCATGCTACCGCCTGACGATCGCCACGATCGATCTCCCGGGGCAGCAGCTTTTCGCAGACAGCAGGCAGATCCTGCTCCAGCTGTTCACGATGCTTAAGGACTACGTCATTCGGCAAACCCGTAAACCCGCGGTCTTCCACCCAGCCGATGAGATCGTCTGTCTCAGCATCGGTCAGCGCCTCGGTGATCTTTTTGACGCCATCGGCCCGACGGTTGTACTGCGGACTGAAGAAATTGAAGGCGTGCTGCCAGTAATCATTGTAGGCGGCATTACCATCCCGGCCGTCAAGCGCCTCCTTGCTAAACTTTGCAGCCATATAGCCACAGCCTATTGCGCCCTTGATGGCAACCTCCGCAAAGGCAGCATTGTCACCGATACACATGACATTGCCGCGGGCAGCTTCCCGAATGGGCGGTCGCAAGTCCATGTTGCAGGCCTGCTTGGCCACGACTTTTGCGCCCGCAAACAGCTCGGAAAATGGCGAGTTTGTCGTAAACGTGGTCAGTATGCTCTGCAGGTTTACGTCATTTGCAACGCTTGCAGAAGTACTGATCTGAAACAATCCTGGCGGCCACGGCCCCATGTTTACGATGCCGTTGTGCAGGGAGGGCAAGCAGAATCGTACCCGGCGAAATTCCGGAAACGGAAACTTCACCCGATCGAGAACGAGATTCATGAACTTGATTCGTCCGCGACCCGGTGACCGTCCTTCATTAAATCCGAGCTGATCAACCAGCGTGGAGAAAGAACCATCCGCAACGATCGCGCGCCGGGCAGACAGCACTTCGTCGCCGGCATCTGAAGTCACGCGCACTTGTACTCCGTCTGCCGAGTCGTCAATGGAAACACACCTGGTTCCATCGCGGATGACGCAGCCGGCGGCATGGGCTTCCGCAAGCAAGCCAATCATCAACTGCTCTTTGTCGACAACAAAGCCTTCGATATCACGGTCGGAAGGGTCGCGGCTGAACGCACGCCCGGAAGGCGAGACCAGTGTCTCGTTGAATACCGGATTCAATTCACCACGGTAATCAATAATCGCATCGGGTGGCAGACCGTGCAGGTGGATACGATGATGATGGCTGCCGACCTCGATGGTCACTGTGACCCGCTTCAGCTTGACATCGGTCGGGATGGTATCCGAGGAAAAACCACCCGCACCCAGGCGCAGATCGCGACTGCAGAAGCGGTTGATCTTGCCAGCTTTCATCCGTTCGACCAGCAGGACATTCATGCCGTCCCTGGCCGCACAACGCGCCGCCATGGCCCCGCCCGGACCGCCGCCGACAATTATCAGATCATATTGCATTCGAATCGCCCCAAAAATGGCAGATGGCTGGCCGGATTATATAGGTCGTCATATCATAATGACAACATGCGTGGGCGTGAGGGCTCGCCTTGATACTGCAGTGCCGGACCATGCTGGAGCGCAGAAAGGGACCCGACTGCATGCTAAACTTGCCGGGAATCGCTGCGCAAACTCCTCCCCGGCGTACAGGCCCCCGTAATCGGACACGCGCTGGTTCGCCATCGGGGTGTTATGCCGTCATGACGTTACAACATTAAGCACCTTCGTACGCGATAGCATGAGGCTTGAGAATTGATGAACCCGGATTCCAGGAACGCCAGCGACCCGCGGACCAGACCGCCTCGCTATGTCCGGGTATACACAACGCTTCGGGAATGGATCCGAAACGGCAAGTATGGCCCTGGCGACAAGATTGCCACGGAAGACGAAATCGGCAAGCTCTTCAAGGTTTCGCGCATCACCACACGCAAGGCCATCGATCTCCTGGTGGAGGATGAACTGGTCTATCGTGTACATGGCAAGGGAACCTATGTTGCGACGAACGTACGGGAACGCGGCGGCGTGGAAAACGTACACGCCCGAATCCGCACAGCCCGGGGTCTCGCGCAACGAAGCAAAATCACACAGGTCAACGTCTCCGAAATTGACGCTGACTCACGAGTTGCAACTGATCTGAAAATTGCGGTAGGTCACCGCGTAACGAAGGTTTCCTACGTTCGTATTTTTCGTGGCGTGCCAGCCGCTTATGTTGAAGCCCACATCCCGGCCGGTCGCGCGAAAATCATGGCGAGCGACCTTGCTTCGATGACCATCCTGGCGATACTGGAACAACAGGGCATCCAGATCGGCGAAGCCCACCAGCTGATAGGCGCAACACTCGCTGATTCCCATCTTGCAGCGATGCTTGATTCCGCGGTGGGTGCACCACTACTGACCATAGAACAGATTGTCATGGACACCGGCAAGCGCCCGGTTGAGCGCTTCTTTACCTGGTACAACTGCGAACAGTATGACCACCCGGCCCTGGTTTTTGATCGTGAAACCCTGGAGTTTGTGCACGGCGTAGCAGCGGCGCGCTAGTTGCTCAAGACGCGGTTACTTCCCATGTGTCACCCGAGTTGATGTATTCGAGAAGTTTGCCTTCTCCCCGCTTCGCCACTGCCGCTTCAATCTGTTCATCGAGCAGCTTGTCGAATGGCCTTCGGCTCACACACCGGAATACCCCCATTGGCACAGGGAAAGCCTGCTCGTCCAGTTCACTCAGCATATACGCCAGCCCCGGATGCGCAGCGCTCTCGTTGAACACCAGAAGTTCTTTTTCCGGAAACTCATCAAGGCTGACTATTTCCGGAAAGCCGGCACGCAAACGGATAGCGCGGTCCCGCTTGGCACCAAAAATCATCGGCTGCCCATGCTGCAGATAGAGCGATCGGTCTTGCCGAACCGCCGTCGCCGTAAATGAGTCGAAGGCGCCATCATTGAAAACATTGCAATTCTGCAGGATCTCGACGAACGCCGAACCCGGATGACATGCTGCGCGAAGCAGAATGTCCTGAAGATTCTTCGCATCTGTCGCACCAACTCTGGCAACGAATGTTGCCTCCGATGCAAGCGCCATGGACAAGGGCTTTATCGGTTGCTCAATGCTCCCCATTGGACTCGATTTGGTCTTTTTGCCTTTTTCCGACGTCGGCGAGAACTGCCCCTTGGTCAGGCCATAGATACGATTGTTGAATAGCAGGATCTTTACGTTGACGTTGCGACGAAGGCAATGGACCAGGTGATTGGTACCGATACTCAGGCCATCTCCATCACCAGTGATTACCCAGACCAGCAAATCAGGCCGACAGAGCTGTAGCCCGGTTGCGATGGCCGGCGCACGCCCATGGATCGTGTGGAAGCCGTAGGTATTCATGTAATACGGGAAACGGCTGGAACAGCCGATGCCTGAAACAAAAACGATATTTTCACGCCGCAGCTGTAATCGCTCGCATATCTCAGGCATGACCCTCTGGACCTGCGACAGCACCGCATAATCACCACAGCCGGGGCACCAGCGGACTTCCTCTTTGGAAACAAAGTCCTTTCGTTCGTATTTCGGATTTGTCATGCGCCCGTCGCCCCGTGAACCGTTTCAGTCGAAGGCAGAGAATCCTGGCTGTGTGCGTTCTGGACACCGAGTAGCCTGAGAATTTCCAGCTCGATTTCACTGGTCCTGAAAGGCTGCCCGGTGATCTTGTTCAGACCTGCGGCATCGATCAGGAATTCGGCGCGGATCAGCATTCTCAACTGGCCAGCATTCAGTTCCGGAATCAGGACTTGCCGGTAGCTGCGCAGAAGCTCGCCAAGGTTTGCGGGAAAGGGGTTCAGATAGTCCAGTTGCGATGCTGCGACGGAGAGCCCCAGCCGCTGTACACGCTCTACCGCATGGTGAATTGCACCAAAGGTGCCGCCCCAGCCAAGCACCAGCAGATCGCCTTGTGCAGCACCGAAGACCGTTAGCTCCGGAATATCCTTCGCGATGCCCTGGATCTTCTCAATCCTCAAATGGACCATACGCTGATGATTCGCCGAATCGTGGCTGACCTTGCCACTGATGTCCTGCTTCTCAAGGCCGCCAAGGCAATGCTCCAGACCGGGCGTACCGGGCGCCACCCATTGCCTTGCCAGTGTCTCGGGATTCCGCGCATAGACCTGATAATCATCGGCCTGCACGACTTGCGGCAAATCAATTCGCGGCAATTCCGCTTCCTTTGGCGTGCGCCATGGCTCCGTACCGTTGGCGATCGATCCATCCGACAGCAGGAACACCGGGGTCATGTAGCGTATGGCTATGCGAAATGCCTCTATTGCCATTTCAAAGCAATGCGCCGGGCTGTGTGCGGCAAGCACGACTACAGGGCACTCTCCGTTCCTGCCATAGAGTGCCTGCAACAAGTCTGATTGTTCCGTCTTGGTCGGCAGCCCCGTCGATGGACCGCCTCGCTGCACATTTACGATAACTACCGGCAGCTCAGCCATCACCGCCAGACCTATCGCTTCGGTTTTGAGCGCAACGCCAGGGCCACTGGTGCCCGTTAATCCCAGGCAACCGCCATAGGCAGCGCCGATTGCCATCGCGATAGCAGCGATCTCATCTTCTGCCTGTACGGTTCGCACTCCGAAGTGACGGTATTTGGACAGCTCATGAAGAATGTCGCTGGCCGGCGTAATCGGATAGGAGGCATACAAGAGGGACCTCTGGCTGATAACGGAAGCTGCCAGGAAGCCGAGGGCCGTCGCCTCATTGCCGGTTACCCGCCGGTAGGTTCCAGGCGGAAGCTTCGCCTTGCCAACGGTATACCGGCAAACAAACACCTCTACGGTATCGGCATAGTTGTAACCCGCGCGGAACGCCAGTTTGTTCGCTGTCGCCTGCTGCCGATACTTTTCGAGCATGGCGGGCTGGGCAGCCTTGCGTTCGAGCAACGAGTCGATCTGCTTTTCCACCACATCCGCAGATCGATCGTAGATCCATGCGACCAGCCCCAGCATGAACATGTTCTTGCAGAGGGACGCCTGCTTCTTGTCCAGCCCCAGTGGCCTTACGGCTTCAAGGGTCAGACTGGTGATCGGGACCCGGTAGAGTTGATATCCGGCAAGCGTGCCGTCGTCGCGGGGATCGGCACCCGAAAATCCGGCCTTCCCAAGACTCGTCGTATCAAAAGCATCGTCGTCGAGAACAATCATTCCGCCTGGTATGAGGTCGGCCAGATGCACGGCAAGCGCGGCAGGATTCAGCGCAAGAAGCATGTGCGGCCGATCGCCTGGAGTATGTATTTCAGCGGAGCTGAAGTTCAGCTGAAAACTGCTGACCCCGGCCCGCGTGCCGGCGGGCGCGCGGATTTCGGCAGGGTACTCGGGCAAGGTACTGACGTCGTGACCGAGGACGGCCGAATCGTGTGTAAATAGCGAACCGGTCAGCTGGATACCATCGCCGGAATCGCCGGCAAAGCGGACGATCGCATGGTCCATCTCCTTGAACTGACGGACTTTTGCCGGTTTTTCCTGCGACTCACGATGAGGGGCCATGACTGCTGTCAACTGAGCGGCGATAGTTGTCATGTTAATATGATGACCATATAAGTCAAGCTGCATGCGAGCGAAACTTCCGGGGCAGGCGGACCTATCGGGCCGCGACCTGATAGCGCCGGATGCCAAGAAGCGGCACTGACGCGACGCCGAGCAAAAGTGCCAGCAAACCCAGCAGCGACGGGGCGAGTCGCAGCAGAACGGTACTGAATGCTTCAGGCCTGTAACGGAAGACAGGAAAGCTGTCGTAGTCCGCGGGTCGCAGGGGGTCCTGGCGGAGGAACCGCTCGGCGAAGTAATCATTCCATTCAGCCCGGAATACAACAGCCTGCTGCAGAAAGTCCTCGTAGCGCTCGCCACTGGTCCCGGCGATTTCGTTCAGCGCCAGTTGCATCATGACGGCCGGAGACAGGTACTGAAAACGCTGCACCAGGCCTTGCTGCTGGTCACGCCTGACCAGAAATTCGGCGTACAAGGGCGCCAGCGCCTTTTCGATCGTATTGGCGCTGGCCTGACCAAGCGTCATGAAATCCATGGCGCGCTGGTCGCCCGCTGGCACATATTCCAGGTGCTCGGCATAAAAGGCATTCAGGGATTTATCCATGTTCTTTTCGGCCGCAGTCTGCGCCTCACGCGCAGCGACGGTGAGTTCCATGCGCGAAGGCACCGGATAAACCGTCATCGCCACCAGACTGATCAGCGTCGGAACGATTACCACCAGAATCAGCCAGGCGCCGGCCAGAATGGTGCCGTTGGTGGCCGAGCTCTGCCCGTAAAGATTCACCAGTACCGCCAGCGCAAACCAGATCAGGCTGTAAACAAGTGTGGCAATGATCCAGAGCCCGAAGCGAAGCCACGTTTCGGGAGTTTCCAGCTGGGTTCCGACGGTGAGTACTGCAACGAGCCCAAGTCCGATCACAACCATGAGGATGATTGCGACGCGAGCCATGAGCTTCGATGCCATCAACGTTCGCAGCGAAACCGGGTGCGCAAGGATCATGGCCAGCGTGCCACGCTCCTGTTCACTGGACAGGAGATCGTAGGTCATCGCAAGAATAAAAATTGGCAGCAGGAAGATCACGACAAACGCAACGTCGAACGAACCTGCGAGGAGATTCACGGGGTTTTCGAGTTCAGCGTTGGCCGTCATGGCCAGCGACTTGCCGAGCGTAACCGGCAGATAGTCCAGCTGGATATCACTCAGCCCGATAGAGAGAGCCGCAAGGCCGGTCGGTGGCAAACTGATGTAGGCCGCTGTCTCGCCGCCTACCGCACCCGCATTGGTGCCCTGCGGAGGACCTTGCCCGGGACCATGCCGGACCGTGGCAAACTCGTACGGACCACCGGTGGCTCTGACCTTTGCCTCGTACTCAGCAGTCTCCTGGCGCATCCGCTCACGCAGCCCGGCCTCGTAGCTGGCAGCATCATCGGCACCCTTGAGTTGCCGGCTTACGGAGCGGCCACCGGACCAGGCAGCAAAGGTAATCGCAAAGATCAACAGTGCGAGAATCGCCCAGAGCGCTCCGGTACGGGCCAGCGCGCGAGTCTCGTGCATGGCAATGAGCCGATACATCAGCCCCTCTCCAGGGCCATGCGTTTGACCCCGAACAAGGCCAGCAGAATTGCCGCGGCTAGCCAGAACGCCAGCATGGCGAAGTTCATCCAGTGTTCTGAAAGCGTAGTGTCAAGTGCCGGCGGCTGGTAACGGAAAGGCGGTACGATCGAGAACACGTCCTCATTGGCGATCAGGTAGTTGCTTGCACTGTTGACCCCGTTCAGGCTGACGGCAGCCTTCGACAGGTAACCGTTCATTTTTTTGACCATAGCCTCACGGAAAGACTCGGCATCGTTCTGAAATTTCTGCTTCTGAATCAGATCGGTGCCGGCTAGGCCCATCGAGATGGAGCGGAGTGGCAAGGTCGGCGCAAGCACGCCGATGCGGTCTTGCAGCTGGCGTTGCGCTGCATAGGCGGCAGTGACCGCACCGAAGTGCTGGTTAAAAACACGCTGATCGAGTTCTTCGAGCCGTTGCATCCGCACCGCTGTCCAGTAGAAGGGCAGATCCTTCACATCGCTGACGCGGTACTCACGCATCATCTGACCCTGAAACTTTCCCAGCTCTGCTGCTGATGGCGTGCCATCAAACCCGCGCGCCTGGTGAGCTTTCATATCAGCCATGAAACTGCCGTAGGACGGGCTCGGATACACTGCTTTGGAAATTTCCGCCGCCGTCTTCGGCATGATAAAAGCCGTAAAGGCCCAGAAGCCGACCAGCACCATCAATGCCGTGCGTGGACTGCGGGACCAGGCTGATACCGCGAGGGTCAGAAACAGGAAAATGCCGGCATAGGCGAGATAGGCAACGGTCATTAAGGCGATGCGGGTCTCCACACCTTCTCCGACGATGGGCAGATCGGTCATGGCTATAAAAGCCGCTCCCATCATCACGCACGGCACAACCACTATGAGCACCGCTGCAGCCAGCCCCAGTGCCTTGCCCCACAGAAGGGACGTGCGACTGACGCCCATGCTGATGACCTGACGGATCGTGCCACTTTCACGTTCGCCGGCAAACGCTGTGAAGCCGAGGAAAATAATAAGCAGGGGCATGAGCACCTGCAGGATCATGGCGCCATTCAATTCGCCAAAGCGACTGATGGCGCTGGTATCCGCCGCCGGGCTCGCGATGGCAAAGTTTTGCTTGTGCGCTTCCATGAACACCGTTGTTCCGGTGTAGTTGGTGACGCCGTTGTCGAAGAACGCCAGGGGACCGAGCGGCTTGAACGCATAGTTGCCATAGTGGGCAGCGGTGTGCGGATTCTTGTCGCCCTGTTTCAGCCATTGGGTATTGGTCGCACCCTGGGCAGCGGCCTGGGTTGCCATATAGCTGCCATGACGCTGCCAGCCAGCCAGCATGGCGGTCAGCAACAAAAGGACCATCAGTACCGCCGTCCACATGAAGCGACCGTCGCGGACGATCTCGACAAACTCCTTGCGGGCGATAATCCGGATCATGCGCACCGCC
>Ga0138256_10002556_pt1 | contig 19518 bp, 20 predicted proteins | sample KNB2016incub_MG_FD_105486 | JGI IMG/M metagenome (GOLD analysis project Ga0138256, IMG submission 105486) | Active sludge microbial communities from wastewater in Klosterneuburg, Austria - KNB2014incub_MG | ecosystem: Engineered > WWTP > Activated sludge > Unclassified | place: Austria... | reverse complement strand
TGGCCAGCAGCACCTGGCGCGCGGCTTCGCCGGTGGTCGGGTTCCACACCGGCTGCGCCCGGTCGCCGGTGCCGCGCACATGCACGCCGGCAATCCAGTGGCCCACGTCGGTGGTCTGGGTGAAGGCTTCGGGGGCGCCCATGGCGGGTCTCCTGCGGGTGGGGAAGCCCACAGTCTAGTCAAGTCGGCATTTCAGGGCGGGGCCGCCGCGAAGGTTTCGCGGGCCAGCACGCGGATCGCCTGCTTGAGCTGCAGCCAGCCCGCTTCACTGCGCAGGTCCACGCCGCCGAAAGTGCGGATGCGGCGGCTGCGCAGCAGCAGATACTGCACGCCCGCCACCAGCAGCAGCGTCATGCCCTGCAGGTGCGGGCGGGCGGCGAAGTCGGCGCCCCCCAGCACTTGCACGGCCTCTTCACCCCAGGCCTCGCGCTCGGCTTCAAGCAGGGCGGTGAGCTCGTTGCGTTCCATCAGCTCGGCGGCCAGGATTTCCAGCGTCAGCGGGCGCCGCCGCAGTTCGTCGATGAAGTGCTCGAAGAAGCGCGCGTAGCGCTCGGCAGCCGGCAGCGCCAGCAGCGCCTGCGGGTCGGGGCCCAGCAGGTCGGCCACGCGCGGCCAGAAACGGCCGCTCTCGCCCCAGGCGCGCAGCAGTGCGGGCAGGCCGCCGAAATAGCGGTAGATCAGCACCTTGTCGACGCCGGCCTGGCGCGCGATGGCATTCACGCCCACGGCGCCGAAGCCGTCGCGCGCCAGCACCTCGCCCACGGCACCGAGGATGCGTTCCTCGGTGGCAGCGCGATCGCGCGTGCGGTCGGGCGCGCGCCCGGTCGTCGGCGGCGCTGCGCCCGGCGCGGCCGGCGTGCGCCCACTCCCTGGCATCAGCTGGCCACCAGATGCGCGGCCACGCCACGCCGGGGTGCCGGCTGCACCGGTGGGGCGAATCCCACGCGGGCCCACATCTGGATCGTCTGCGCCGGTGCGGGCGCTTCCAGCAGCTGGCGGATGGCCGCGTAGGGTCGCGCCTGTTCGGGATATTCCTGCAGCGCCTGCTGCAACGGGTGCATGGCCACGCCCTGCGCCGTGCCCGCGAGCTGCACACGGGCGTAGGCGCGGCCGGCGTTGACCTGCGTGACGCGGTCGTTGCCCCGGCTCACCAGCCACAGGAAACCGGGCGTCGAAGCGATCTTCGTGCCGAAATCCTTGATCTGGCTCGTAGTGGCGAAGTCGTCCGGCCCCGGCGCCTGGCTGCGGTCGAACAGGCCCAGGCGGGCCATCCAGACCACCATCGGATCGGTCAGCGACAGCCCATCCCGGTGCTGCGCGATTTCCGCCTGGCCCACGCGCAAGACCTTGTACGACTCCAGCATGGCGCGCGGCGTGGTCAGCTCGATGCGCCAGGCCGCGTTGGCGATTTCGCGGTGGGCCCGGATCTCGTCGGCCGAATCGGGCTGGTCGGTGCCGACGAAGCCCAAGCGCAGCGGGTGGGGCTGGACGGCATCGGCCATGGCCTGCCAGGCCGCGGCCGGCACCGGACGCTCCAGGTCGTAGACGTTGCGATTGGTATGACGCTTCAATATTTGCGCGAAGAGTGGGTCCTTGCTGACATTGGAATCTTCGACGAGCCGGATGCGCGCCACCGGGCGCTCGTCGACCTTCTCGGGCCCGAACTCGCCTTCGGGAAAGAGCGTGATCTCGGCGCGTTGGCCGCGCTCACGCGCCGCCAGATCGAGCAGTTCGATGAAGGTGCCGTGGCTCATCATGATCTGGCGCGAGAACGGGTCGGTCTCGGGCAGCAACCGCGTCGGGTCGCAGCGCAGCAGGATCTCGTCCGGCGTGCGCAGGTCCACCAGCCAGGACTGGAGGTTGTGCGAATGGGGCGCCAGGATGGCGTGGCCCAGGATCCAGCGCCGCAGGTCGGGCTCCTGCCCGGGCCCCTGCCAGGGGGCCAGCGCCTCCGGCGGCAGACCGCTGTCGCAGCCGGCCAGCGGGGCTGCAGCAGCCGCCACCACGCCACCGCCGACGAGACGGACGAAGGCACGTCGATGCATCACGATCTCCTGAAGTCACTTTCTGGTGACATCAATATAGTCACTGATCGGTGACGTGTCAAGTCCGGCGGTCGCTCGCCTGGGTGCGGCCCAGGGCGCCGAAGCCCGCGTTCGGCATGTGCTCAGGCATTGGCAGACAATCTCGGGCCTCAGGCTGCCGCGCGCCAGACACCGGCCCGTGCCGGCCGATCCGCCACCCTCCGACCCCAGGGCACCTCTTGCAAGCAGACACACCGCTCGACGACAACGACCTGGATCGTCTGGGCGCCCTGCTCGATGCCATGCCCGCGCCGCTGGAGCCGCTGGACGTGAGCGCGCTCGACGGCTACCTGTGCGGCGTGCTGCTGCAGCCGCGGCCCGTGCCGGCGGCGCAATGGCAGGCGCATGTGGCCGACGTCGAAGGCCGCCCGGCGCCCGCCGGCCCGGCGCTGGACGAATTGCTGGCGCTGGTGCGGCGCCGCCATGCCGAGCTGGACCAGGCCATCGGCCAGCGCCAGTGGTTCGACCCCTGGGTCTTTCCGCTCAACGACGTGGCCACGGCCACCGAATGCGTGCTGCCCTGGGTGGCCGGCTTTGCCGCCGCGATGGACCATTTCCCGGCGCTGATGGAGGTGGACGACCCCGAACTGGTGGAACCGCTGGCCCTGCTGTACCTGCACTTCGACCCCGCCGACCTGGAAGATGCCGACGCGCTGGCTGCGGTGATCGAGACGCTGGAGCCGCCGGCCGACCTGGCCGAAGCGGTGCAGGACATCGTGCGCGCCGTCATGCTGATGGCCGACGTGACGCGGCCGCGCCGCGTGCCCCAGACCCGCGTCGCACGCCGGCCTGCGCCCCGTCGCCACCCCCGCTGAAAGAGGAGTTCCCATGCTTTCGTCGACTGCACGCCCCGCTGCCCGCCTGGCCCTTGCCGCCCTGGCGCTGGGGCTGGCGGCCTGGATGCCGCTGACCTCGTTCGCCGCCGACACCCCGGAGCCTGCGCCCGCGCCCGCCGCCGATCCGCTGGCGGACGCCCGCGCCCAGATCCAGGCCGGCCGCTGGCCTGCGGCCATCGACGCCTTGAAGCGCGTCAACGCCACCGGCAATGCCGACTGGAACAACCTCATGGGCTATGCGCTGCGCAAGAATTCGCCGCCCGACCTGGACGGCGCGCAGCGCCATTACGACGCAGCGCTGCGCATCGACCCGCGCCACCAGGGCGCACTGGAATATTCCGGTGAACTGGCGCTGATGAAGGGCGACCTGGCCGCCGCCGAGGCGAAACTGGCCACGCTGTCGGGTCTGTGCCGTTCGCCCTGTGAGCCACTGGACGATCTCCGGCAGGCCATCGCCCGCTACAAGGCCAACGGCAACCGATACTGAAGAGCGGCCGCGCGCGCGGCGCTGGCCGCGTGCTGGCGCGGCACGTTCGAGACGCGGATCACCCGCCGACCACGCGCCGACTACTGGCCGACGCCGCACTACGCGCCGAACAGCGCCCGCGCGTGCAGCCCCAGCCCCTGCGCCACGCTGGCGTAGCGGTCGCCGCGCACCGCCTGCGCCGCCGGGAAGCAGGCCGCGATGCGCTGCACCAGCGGCGCCAGCCCGGTGGAGCCGCCGGTGAAATAGAGCACGTCCACCGCGGCAGGCGCCACGCCCGCCAGGCGCGCCGCTTCGGCGGCAGCGCCGACGATGCGTTGCAGGTCGGCCTCGATCGCCGCCGCGGCGCCGGCTTCCTGCAGCGTCGCCGCCAAGCCTTGTTCCAGGACTGACAGGTCGATCTGTGCGGAACCGGTCTCCGCCACGTCGATCTTGGCCTGCTCGGCCGCGCCGGCCAGCGCGTGGCCCAGGCGCTGCGTCACCGTCGTCATCAGCCGCGCATGGTGGCGCGGCTCGCCATACCAGGACTTCATGCCGCGCAGTTCGGCCAGTCGCGCCGGCGCGTAGACGGTATTGATGAGGTGCCAGGTGGCGAGGTCGAAATACACCGCGTGCGGCACCTCGCGCGCCACGTCGCCGGGGCGCGCCGGCCGCAGCGAGCGGTAGCCCAGCAGCGGCAGGATGCTGGCCAGCTCCACGTGGCGGTCGAAATCGGTGCCCGCCAGGTGCACGCCGTGGTTGGCCAGGATGTCGTCACGGCGCTCGGCGCGGCCACGGCGGCCGGGGCCCACGCGAACGAGCGAGAAGTCGGAGGTGCCGCCGCCGATGTCGGCCACCAGCACCAGTTGCTCGCCGCTGATGCGGCTTTCATGGTCCAGCGCGGCGGCGATGGGCTCGTACTGGAAGTGCACCTCGGCAAAGCCCACGGTACGCGCAGCGGTCTCCAGCGCCGCCTGCGCGCGCGCGTCGCGCTCGGCGTCGTCGTCGACGAAGAAGACCGGCCGGCCCAGCACGACGCGGTCGATGGGCGCGCCGGCCTCGGCCTCGGCCAGCTGCTTGAGCCGCCGCAGATAGCCGGTGACGACGTCGCGGTAGCGCACGGCGCGGCCGCCGCCGATGTCGGTGCTCTGGTCGAGCAGCGTGGCGCCGAGGATGCTCTTCATCGACCGCATGAGGCGGCCTTCGGCACCTTCGACATAGGCTGCCAGCGCGGCGCGGCCGTACAGGCGCTCGGCTTCCAGCTGATGGGCCGGCGTATCGGCGCGGTAGAACACCGCGGTGGGCATGGTGGGGAAGCCGGGCTCCAGCGCCACCAGGCCGACACCGCCTGAAGCCCGCGGCAAGGCCACGGCGGAATTGGAGGTGCCGAAGTCGATGGCCGCGAAGCCGGGCGCCGCGGACGCCGCGGGCGCAGGTGAACGAGAGTTCATGAAGGTGGCCGAGGCCGGCAGCGCAGCGCAGCGAATTCGAGGGGGCCGCGATTCTATCGATGCGCCTGCCCGTTGCCGGCCGCCGTGAATTGCGGCACGTCGACCCCCCTGTTCGGTGTGTTGCCAGATGTCGCCAGGCGTGACACTGTTTGCCACCCATTTCGAGAGGCTGCCGCCATGGACAAGTCCGACGCTCCCCGCCGCTGGTTCGGACTCTGGCGCACCGCCGAACGCGCCACTGGGGACGACCCCGCCGACCTGGGCACGGCCTTCGGGCTGGACCTCAGCCTGAGCGAACTGGGTGACGAAGGGCCACCACCGCCACCGTCGGTGCAGGGCAAGACCGGCTGGATGCAGCGCATGGCCCTGAGGCGCCGGCCCGCGTTCTGATTCCCGGCGCTGCGCCAGGCAGCGCGCGACCGATCAGTTCACTGCGCGACGGTCGCGGCTAGAATCGCGGCATGGCGCGACTTTCATTCCGGGAACAAGTGTTGCGTGTCCGCGAGGACGCGATCGTCGAGTCCGTCAACCGGCTGCTGGCCGACAAGGGTTTCGACCTCATGACGGTGGACGAGGTGGCCGCCGACGTGGGCATTGCCAAGGCCAGCCTGTACAAGCATTTTCCGTCCAAGGAAGCGCTGGCCGCCGCGGCCATGGTGCGACTGCTGCAGCGCACGCTGGCGGTGGTGGACCAACAGGCGGCGCAGGCGCAGGCTTCGCCCATGCAGCGGCTGGAAGCCGTCACGCGCTGGGCGCTGGAACTGCAGGTGGCCGGCGACATGCCGACGTTGCCGTCACAGAATTCCTCGCTGCGCGCCGAACTGATGGCGCACAAGGCGTACCTGGAACTGCTGCTGCAGTTGAGCGAGCGGCTGGGCGAATGGATCGTGCAGGCACAGGCCGCGGGCGACATCGACCCCACGCTGCCGCCCGAGGTGGTGCTGTACACCATCTTCGCCCGCGCCTGCGACCCCGTGCCGGCCTTCCTGAAGGCCGGCGGTCAGCACAGCGATGCGCAAATCGTCGACTGGGTGCTGTCGATCTGCCTGCACGGCCTGCGCGGCCCGCGAACCGCAGCGCCGGTGCGCTAGCGGATCAGCAACGTCGGCGTGTCGCAGTTGGCCAGCACCTTGGTGGCCACCGAGCCCATCACCAGGTTGGTGAGCGTGCCGTGGCCGTGCGAGCCCAGGATGAGCAGGTCGTACTTCCCCTTCTGCGCCGCCTCGGCGATGATCTCCGCGGCGGGGCCGATCTTGGTCACGTATTTGGCCGTCAGGCCCTGGCGCACGAAGAAGGTGCGAATCGGCTTGAACACCTTTTCGGCCATGTCGTCGTAATAGGACTTCAGGGTCTCCCGTTCGACCACCGCCGCGGCGCGCGGCGGCACCGCGGGCACGGCGTGCAGCAGGGTGTACTCATGCTGCGCGCCCAGCCATTCGTCGTGCGCCGCCAGGTAGGCGAGCATGCGCTTGGTGTAGGGGCTGCCATCGACGGCGGCGAGGATCTTCATGTCGGCTCCTGATGTGCGTTGCGGGCCCCGGCGACCCTGAGAGAAAGTGTCGCACTGCAGGCGCTGCAGGCATTGATCGTGCGCAGCAAGCGTGCGCGACACGAGTGCGTCGGCGCATCAGACTTCCAGCGTCAGCTGCGGCGCGTGTCCCAGGTCCTCGCCCTTGGCGGCCAGGCCGCGCGCGTTGCAGACCACGCGCACCGGCGCCTGGCCAGCACGCGGCAGCGCGTAGTCGTGGCGGCAGTGCAGGTGGCCGTGCAGCCACAGGTCGGCGCGGGGAATGAGGTCGTCGTCGGCGTTGCAGAAGCTGGCCGTGCCGGGCTGCCGGCCGTAGCGTGGATCGGCACTCATCAGGCTGGGTGCGAAGTGTGTGACTACTATCGTCTTGTCCCATGTTTTGCGGGAAACATGCCCCAGCTCGGTTTCCAGCCAGGCGCGGCAGGCCAGGCCTTCCTCGCGCACGCCGGCGGCGTCGAAGGCCATGCCGCCGCGAGTGGCGGCCATCAGGCGCATGAAATATTCGGCGGCGCGCATCGCGCGCTCGCGCTGCCCGGCGCCGAAGAGGTCGAAGTCGCTCCAGCGCGTGGCTCCGAGGATGCGCACGCGCTGGCCGCCGCTGGCGGTAAAGACCAGCGATTCACGTTGCAGCAGGCGCAGGCCGAAACGCGCGCAATGCTCCCGTAGGGCGGGCCAGGCGTCACTCAGCTCGCGCCCGTCGAATTCGTGATTGCCGGCCACCACGACCACCGGTACCGGCCAGCCGGCGAAACGCTCGTAGCCGGCCCAGGTGCTGTCCACGTCGCCGGCCAGCACCAGCAGTTCGGCCCCGGGCGCCGGCTCGGGGTCGAAGGTCTCGGTCTCCAGGTGGAGATCGGACAGCAGTTGCAGCTTCAAGCCGCGAGCCGTTGCTCGATGCGCGCCTTGATCCTGGGCAGTTCCGCCGGCAGGTGGTAGTGCAGGGTCTGGAACCACTCCGCGTGCAGGCCCAGTTCCTGCTGCCAGGCGCTGCGGTCGATGCCGATCACGGTGGCGAACTGCTCGCGCGTGAACGACAGGCCGTCCCAGCGCAGGTCTTCGTAACGCGGGCTGATTCCGAAGACATTCTCGGCGCCGCCGGCGCTGCCTTCGATGCGGCCGACGATCCACTCCAGCACGCGCATGTTCTCGCCGTAGCCGGGCCAGACGAATTTGCCGTCGGCGCCCTTGCGGAACCAGTTCACGCAGTACATCCTGGGCAGGCTGGCGCCTTCGGCCGCCAGCCGCGTGCCCAGGTCGAGCCAGTGCTGGAAATAGTCGGCCATGTTGTAGCCGGCGAAAGGCAGCATCGCGAACGGGTCGCGCCGCACCACGCCCTGCTGGCCGGCCGCGGCGGCGGTGGTCTCGCTGCCCATGGTGGCGGCCATGTACACGCCTTCGGTCCAGTTGCGCGCCTCGGTCACCAGCGGCACCGTGGTGCTGCGGCGGCCGCCGAAGATGAAGGCGTCGATGGCCACGCCGTTCGGGTTGTCCCACTCGGTGTCGAGCACGGGGTTGTGGATGGAGGCCACGGTGAAGCGCGAATTCGGGTGCGCCGCCGGGCGCGGCTTGCCGTTCACGGGGTTGGCCTTGGCGATCTCCGGCGTCCAGTCGCGGCCTTGCCAGTCGATCAGGTGCGCCGGCGGCTCGGGCGTCATTTCCTCCCACCACACGTCGCCGTCGTCGGTGAGCGCCACGTTGGTGAAGATGACGTCGCGCTTGAGCGAGTCCATGCAGTTCGGGTTGGTCTTGTAGTTGGTGCCGGGGGCGACGCCGAAATAGCCCGCCTCGGGGTTGATGGCGTACAGCCGGCCGTCGGCCTGCGGCTTGATCCAGGCGATGTCGTCGCCGATGGTCGTGACCGACCAGCCCTTGAAGCCTTGCTCCGGCGGCACCAGCATCGAGAAATTGGTCTTGCCGCAGGCGCTGGGAAAGGCCGCGGCCACGTGGTATTTCCGGCCGGCGGGCGAACTCACGCCCAGCACCAGCATGTGCTCGGCCAGCCAGCCCTGGTCGCGGCCCATGGTGGAGGCGATGCGCAGCGCGAAGCACTTCTTGCCCAGCAGCGCGTTGCCGCCATAGCCCGAGCCATAACTCCAGATCTCGCGCGTCTCGGGGAAGTGGACGATGTACTTGGTGGCGTTGCAGGGCCAGGCCACGTCCTTGGCGCCGTCGGCCAGCGGGGCACCCACGCTGTGCACGCAGGGTACGAAATCGCCGTGCCCGCCCAGCACGTCGTAGACCGCCGAGCCCATGCGCGTCATGGTGCGCATGCTCACCGCGACGTAGGGGCTGTCGGTCAGTTCGATGCCGATGTGCGCGATGTGCGAGCCCAGCGGCCCCATCGAGAACGGCACCACGTACAGGGTGCGGCCGCGCATGCAGCCCTTGAAGAGCGCCTTGTCACCGGTCTGCAGCAGCGTGCGCATCTCGGCCGGGGCCATCCAGTTGTTGGTGGGACCGGCATCTTCGGCCCGTTCGCTGCAGATGAAGGTGCGGTCCTCGACCCGAGCGACGTCGCTCGGGTCGCTGCGCGCCAGGAAGCTGTTCGGGCGCCGCGCCGGATTCAGCCGCAGCAAGGTGCCGGCGGCCACCAGCTGCTCGGTCAGGCGCTGGTACTCGGCCTCGGAGCCGTCGCACCAGTACACCGCCTTGGCTTCGGTCAGCGCCGCGACTTCGGCCACCCAGGACACCAGCCGCGCATGCTTGACATGGGCGGGAACATTCAGGCGCAGGCCTTCGAAGGCAGGACGGTTCATGACATCTCCGAAAAGGAAGTGATTGCAATGCGGATTTTGGCCAGACCCTCCCGCCGCCGGTGCGGCCGGCCGAGATGGGCGAGACTCGCCAAAACCCGCTCGCCGCGGCGCATGCACACGCCAGCGCCGCGACTGCGGGGCCATCATTGTCGGATCAATGTAATCACCTCGTAACTACCCGTGCGAGGAGGTTCATGCATAATTTTCATAACTCGATGCACGAAGATTTCGGAGCCGGTCGATGAGGGTGATCCAGGTCTGCGTGGGCCGATCGCGTGCCGCGCGCATCGGTGACCGCAGCTTCATGACCGCCTTCGCCAAGCGCGCCGTCGACGGCCCCGCGGCCGTGCGTCCGCTGGGCCTGGAGGGCGACGAACAGGCCGACTTGAGCGTGCACGGCGGCCTGGCCAAGGCCGTCTATGCCTACCCGCAGGAGCACTACGCGTTCTGGCAAACGGTACGGGCGCAGGCCGGCGTGGCGCCGTGGGACGAGCCGCTGCCGCCCGGCAGCTTGGGCGAAAACCTGCTGCTGCATGGGCTGCTGGAAGACCAGCTGTGGATCGGCGACCGGCTGCGCATCGGCGACCCGGCCTCGGGTGCCGGCTGTGTGCTGGCCGTGAGCGAGCCGCGCCGGCCCTGCTTCAAGTTCGATGCGGCCATGGGTTTTGCGCAGGCGAGCCGGCTGATGATCCAGTCGGGCTGGTGCGGCGCCTACCTGGCGGTGCTGGAGGCCGGCGCCGTGCAGGCCGGGGACGCCGTCGAGCTGGTGCCGGGTCCGCGTGAGGTGAATCTGCGCGAGCTCTTCCGCAAGCGTGCGCCAGGGACCCCGGGCCGCTAGTGTCCTCGGCAGCTTGTCGTTGTATTCATCGCCGCAAGCCACAGGCCGCGGGAAGCCGGTCTTCGGCCACTGTGACGGCAGGCAGGTAACGACCCGCAGCAGTCGCTCGGCCCGCTGCCCTGAAGCAGCCGCCCGTGTTGGTGCCGTCCGGGTCGGCACAGGATGGCTACACTGCCGCCCATGCATGCGCTAATCGAGACCCACCGCGCGGAGCTGCTGGCCCTGGCACGCAGACGCGGCGTCACGGGTGTCCGTGTCTTTGGCTCGATGAGCCGTGGCGACGGCAGCGACGACAGTGACGTTGATCTGCTGGTGACCCTGTCCCCAGGGACCAGCGGCCTGGCCTTGGGCGGCCTGCTGCTGGATGCACAGGAGTTGCTGGGCCGCCGTGTGGATGTCGTCACCGAAGCGAGCCTGCACCCCGCACTGCGCGAGCGCGTGGTGGCAAGCGCCATACCGCTGTGAACCCAAGCCCCGATGCCGACCGCGTGCTGTTGGCGCACATGCGCGACTGCCTGGACCGGATTCTCGAGTACACGAACGCCGAACGCGCCCGATTCGACGCTTCGCGTCTTGTGCAAGACGCCGTGATCCGCAATCTTCAGACCTTGGCTGAGTCGAGCCAGCGCTTGTCCAGCGAGATCAAGGGCACCGAACCGCAGATCCCGTGGCGCGAACTCGCCGGGTTTCGCAACGTGATAGTGCACGGCTACCTGGGCGTCGACCTCGGCGCGATCTGGCTGGTAGTCGAGCAGGATTTGCCGACGCTGACCGAGGCTGTGAATCGCATGGCGACTCACCTCGGCCCTGACAGCTGATTCGAGCGGCCGCTTGGCCGCTGAACGACCGGCTACTCCTGGCCGATCGCTGCCGGTCACTGCGGAGAGCGAAGCCCTGTTCTCAGCTCGTCCAGGCACCTGGACGATAAGTGCACGTCTGAACTGCGCATCACACTGGCGCACAGGCCCGGGCGCTTGCCACAATGCTCGTATGAGCACCGAACCCGTGACCCGCGGCTGGCCGCACCCGCTGGGCGCCCGGCCGCAAGCGGACGGCACGAATTTCAGCGTCTTCTCGCGCCATGCCGAGCGGCTGGACCTGCTGCTGTACGGCCGTGCGGATGCCGCCGCGCCGGCGAGGGTGATTCCGCTGGAGCACCACGGCCACCGCAGCGGCGACTACTGGCACGCCTTCGTGCCCGGCGTGGCGCCGGGGCAGATCTATGCCTGGCGCGCGCACGGTCCGCACGACCCCGACCGCGGCCTGCGCTTCGACGCCGGCAAGGTGCTGCTCGACCCCTACGGCCGTGCCATCGCGCTGCCCGCCGGCTACAGCCGCACCGCCGCCAGCGAACCCGGGCGCAACGACGCCGTGGCGGCCAAGAGCGTGGTCGCCGACGATCACGGCTACGACTGGGAAGGCGACGCGCCGCTGCAGCGCCCCTTCGCCGCCACCGCCATCTACGAGTTGCACGTGCGCGGCTTCACGCAGCACGCCAGCTCCGGCGTGGCCGCGCCCCGGCGCGGCAGCTACGCCGCGCTGGTGGAGAAGATCCCCTACCTGGTGGACCTGGGCGTCACCGCGGTCGAGCTGATGCCGGTGTTCGCCTTCGACGTGCAGGACGCACCGCCGGGCCTCACCAACTACTGGGGCTATTCGCCGTTCTCGTTCTTCGCGCCGCACCCCGGCTACAGCCGCGCCACGGAGCCGCTGGCGGTGCTGGACGAATTCCGCGACCTGGTCAAGGCCTTGCACCGCGCCGGGCTGGAAGTGATCCTGGACGTGGTCTTCAACCACACCCACGAAGGCAACGAGAACGGCCCCACCTGCAGCCTGCGCGGGCTGGACAACAGCGCCTACTACCTGCTGCAGTCCGGCGGCCGCTACGCCAACCACTCGGGCTGCGGCAATACGCTCAATGCCGGCCATGCCGTGGTGCGCCGGCTCATCCTGGACAGCCTGCGCTACTGGGTGCAGGTGATGCACGTCGACGGCTTCCGCTTCGACCTGGCCGCCGTGTTCTCGCGCGACGAGCGCGGCGTGCCGCGCACCGACGCGCCGGTGCTGTGGGACATCGCCAGCGACCCCGTGCTGGCCGGCACCAAGCTCATCGCCGAGGCCTGGGACGCCGGCGGCCTGTACCAGGTGGGGCGCTTTCCCGGCAACCAGTGGAAGGAATGGAACGGCCAGTTCCGCGACGACGTGCGCGCCTTCGTGCGCGGCGACGAAAACACCGTGCCCAGGCTGGCCAACCGGCTGCTCGGCAGCCCGGATCTCTATGGCCAGCGCCCGCGCGAGCCGGCGCAGAGCATCAATTTCGTGACCAGTCACGACGGCTTCACGCTCGAGGACCTGGTGTCCTACAACGTCAAGCACAACCAGGCCAACGGCGAGGGCAACCGCGACGGCGACGACAACAACATCAGCTGGAACTGCGGCGCCGAAGGGCCGACCAGCGACCCCGCCGTGCTGGCGCTGCGCGAGCGCCAGGTGAAGAACCTGCTGGCCATCACCGTGCTCTCGCTGGGCACGCCGATGCTGCGCATGGGCGACGAGATGCGGCGCAGCCAGCACGGCAACAACAACGCCTGGTGCCAGGACAACGAGGCCAACTGGCTGGACTGGCAGCTGCTGGAAAGCCACGCCGGCATCCACCGCTTCGTGCGCGGGCTGCTGCGGCTGCGCGGGCTGCGTGACTCGGTGCGCGAGGACCGCCACCTCACGCTGGCCCAGCTCACCGACCAGGCCCGCGTGCGCCTGCACGGCGTACGCCTGGGCGCGCCCGACCTGGCACCGTGGTCGCACAGCCTGGCGCTCAGCGCCGCCACGCTGTCGGGTGGCTGGCAGATGTATTTCGCGCTCAATGCCTGGTCGCAGCCGCTGGACTTCGAATTGCCGCCCGGCCCGGCCGGCGGCGGCCCGTGGCTGCGCGTGCTGGACAGCGCGCGCGCGTCGCCCGACGACCTGCACGAACCGGCCGCGGCGCCGCCGGTCGCGGGAACGATCCTGAGCGTGCAGCCGCGATCGGTGGTGGTGTTGTTCGCGGCTGCGGCCCCGGTGCCGCCGGAGGGCGCAGCGCCGCCGGCGTGAGCGGCACGCCCGCCGGGCCGGTGGATTCAGCCCGTGCGGGCGGCCGCGCGCGCGCGCAGCCAGCGGTACAGCGGCGCGGTGAGCGTGAGCACCGCGATATAGCGCGTGACGTGAAACGCGGTGACCACCGGCACGCCGAGTTGCAGCACCTTGGCGGTGATGCTCATCTCGGCGATGCCACCCGGCGTGGTGCCCAGCAGCACCGTGGCCGGGTGCAGCCCGAAGAGTTGCGCCAGCAGCCAGGCAAAGCCGGCCGAGGCCGCGATCATGGCCAGCGTGCCCGCCGCCACCGCGGCCAGCCAGCGCGGTGCGCTGCGCGCGAAATCCACCGTGAAGCGACTGCCCAGCGCCACGCCGATGAACAACTGCCCGGCATTGCTGGCCGCCTTGGGCAGCGCCGAGAGCTGCACGCCGGCGGCGGTGATGAGCAGCGTGACGAGCAGCGCGCCCAGCACCCAGGGATTGGGAGCGCGCAGCAGCGCCAGCAGCGCCATGCCGGCCGCACTGGCCGCCAGCAGCAGCACCAGACCCAGCGGCCGCACTTCCTGCAGCGCGGGCACGGTGGGGTCGATGCCATGGATGCCGGCGAGCTTGAAACCGAAGGGGATGAGCACCACCACCAGCAGCACGCGCAGCGAGTGCGCCGCCGCCACGCGGTCGACGCGGCCGCCGTGGCGTTCGGCCAGCAGCGCCATCTCCGAGGCGCCACCGATGGCGGCGGAGAAGAAGGCGCTGGCGTGGTCGCCGCCGTTCACGCGCAGCAGCATGCGGTAGAAGCCATAAGCCATCAGGAAGGCCCAGCCGATGCCCACCAGCAGCGCCGGCGCCAGCGGCAGCAGCAGCGCCATCACCGACGGCGTGAAATAAAGCCCCAGCGCGACGCCGATCATCCACAGTCCGGCGTTGCGCAGCCGGTTCGACGAAGCCGGCTTCAGCCCGGCCATGCCGCAGGCGGCCGTGGCCAGCAGCGGCCCGATCATCCACGGCAGCGGCAGGCGCAACTGCCCGGCGGCCAGCGCCGCGGCCAGCGCCAGCACGAGCGTCAGGCCGACGCGCCGCGCGCGCTCAAGCCGGGGCGGCATCCAGCGTGGGGTAGTCGGTATAGCCGGCCGCGCCGCCGCCGTAGAAGGTGGCGACATCCGGCGCATTCAGCGGCGCGTCTTCGCGCAGGCGGCGGCCGAGGTCGGGGTTGGCGATGAAGGCCTTGCCGAAGGCCACCAGGTCGGCCGCGCCCGAGGCCACCGCCTGCAGCGCCATGACGCGCGAATAGCCGTTGTTCACCATCCAGGCACCGTTGAATTGCCGGCGCAGTGCGGCGTAGTCGAAAGGCGCGAAGTCGCGCGCGCCGCCGGTCTGGCCCTCCACCACGTGCAGGTAGGCCAGCTTCAGGGGCGCCAGCATGCGATGCACCTGCTCGTGCAGCGCCTGCGGGTCGCTGTCGGGCGCGGCGTCGTTGGACGGCGTCACCGGCGACAGCCGCAAGCCGGTGCGGCCGCCGCCAATCGCGCCGGTGACGGCCTGCATCACTTCACGCAGGAAGCGGATGCGGTTGTCGATGGCGCCGCCGTAGGCGTCGCTGCGGTCGTTGATGGAGTCGCGCAGGAACTGGTCGATGAGGTAGCCATTGGCGCCGTGCACCTCGACGCCGTCGAAGCCGGCGGCCATGGCATTCAGCGCGGCGCGGCGGTATTGCTCCACCACGCCCGGAATCTCTTCGGTGGCCAGCGCACGCGGCGGCGAGCAGGTGGCGAAGCCGCCGGCGATGTAGGTCTTCGTGCCGGCCGGCCGCGCCGTGCTGGACACCGGCGCCTGGCCGCCCGGCTGCAGCGACACGTGCGAGATGCGCCCCACGTGCCACAGCTGCACCACGATGCGGCCGCCGCGGGCGTGCACGGCGTCGGTGATGCGGCGCCAGCCGGCCACCTGCTCGGCGCTGTGGATGCCGGGGGTGTCGAGGTAGCCCTGGCCTTCGGGGCAGACCTGCGTGGCCTCGGTGATCAGGAGCCCGGCCCCGGTCGCCGGGTCGGCACGCTGCGCGTAGTACTCGCGCATCAGCTCGTTGGGCACCTGGCCGGGGCTGGCGCGGTTGCGCGTGAGCGGCGCCATGACGATGCGCGTGGCGAGATCGATGTCGCCGGCGCGGAGAGGGTCGAAGAGGGTGGTCATGGCGCGAGGTTAGCGCATGGCCGCAGCGCCTTCCTGCCCGGGTCGGGGCGGGCGGGCGGGCGGCGACGTGGCACAGTCGCGCCATGCTCGCCTACCGTCACGCCTTCCACGCCGGCAACCACGCCGATGTGCTCAAACACCTGGTGCTGACGCTGGTGCTGCGCCACATGAACCTGAAGGACAAGGGCTGGCGCTGCGTGGACACCCATGCCGGCGCCGGCGGCTACTCGCTGGAGGGCGACTATGCGAAGAAGCGCGGCGAATTCGAGCAGGGCATCGCCCGGCTGTGGAACCGCAGTGACCTGCCGGCGCCGCTGGCCGACTACGTGGCGCTGGTGCGCAGCTTCAACGGCGGCAGCAAGCTCAAGCAATACCCCGGCTCACCAGCGCTGGCGCAGCTGCTGATGCGGCCGCAGGACCAGTTGCGCCTGTTCGAGATGCACCCCACCGACCACAAGATCCTGGTTTCGTTCCTGGGCGACGCGCCCGGCGTCGAGGTCAGACTGGCCGACGGTTTCGCCAGCCTGAAGTCGCAGCTGCCGCCGCCGACGCGGCGCGGCGTGGTGCTCATCGACCCCAGCTACGAGCTCAAGTCGGACTACCCGCGCACGCTGGCCGCGCTGCGCGAGGCGCTGGAGCGCTTTGCCGACGCGGTGGTCATCGTCTGGCTGCCGCAGCTGCAGTTGCTGGAAGCCACGCAGCTGCCGCAGCGCCTGAAAGCCGCCGCTGCGGCCGGCGCCAAGAAGGGCTGGCTGCACGCCCGGCTGACCGTGGCGCGCGCGGACGAGCGCGGTTTCGGCATGCTGGGCAGCAGCGTCTTCGTGGCCAACCCGCCGCATACGCTGCACGGCAGCCTGTTGCCGCTGCTGCCCTGGCTGGCCGAGACCCTGGCGCAGTTCGACGGTGCCACGCACCGCCTGGAGCACGGCGCAGGGGCTTGACCCCCCGCATCGCGCGCGGTTGCCTGCCCAGGAAGGCCGGGGTGCCTTGACCCGTTCGGTGCCGATCCGCCCGCGGGCCGGCTTTGCAGGCCCTCGTCATTTGTCACGCCGATGCTGCCCTTGCGCCGCGGAAGGACAGCCGGCTTTGCGGATACTCGACCCATCGCCCAACCGCGCCGACACCGGGCGTCGATCCGATGACCTTGCCCTTTCGCCGCGCCGCCTTCGTGCGCGCCGCTCCCTTCGTGGCCTTCATGGCTTTCCTGGGCCTGCGCGGCCTGGCACCCGCCGATGGCGCCTGGGGCGGACTCGACCCGCGCTGGGTCTATCTGCTGCAGGTCGCGGTGCCGGCCGGCCTGCTGGCACTGTGGTGGCGCGAATACGGTGAACTGGCGCGGCAGGCCCTGCCCACGCTGCGCGAAACACTGTTGGCGGTGGCGGTGGGTGTGGTCGTCTTCCTGCTCTGGGTGCGGCTGGACGCACCGTGGATGACGATCACCACCGGAGCCGTGGCGCCATTCGTGCCGCTCACGCCCGAGGGGCCGTTCGACTGGGCGCTGATCGTGCCGCGGCTGCTGGGCGCGGCGCTGCTGGTGCCGGTGATGGAAGAGATCTTCTGGCGCTCGTTCCTGATGCGCTGGTTTCAGCACCCGGTGTTCGAGTCGGTGGCGCCGGCCCGGGTGGGGCTGAAGGCGGTGGTGCTGGCGACCTTTCTCTTCGTGCTGGCGCACACGCTGTGGCTGGCCGCCATCGTGGCCGGGCTGGCGTATGCCTGGCTGTACATCCACACGGAAAAGCTGTGGGTGGCGGTGATTGCCCATGCGGTCACCAACGGCATTCTGGGCGCCTGGGTGCTGGCCACGGGAAACTGGCAGTTCTGGTAGGTCACCCGTCGGCCGGGCGGGCTACACGCCGCGCGCGCGATCGCTCCTGAATTGCGCGCGCCAGGTCTCGAAGCGGTCTTCGTCCAGCGCCGTTCGCACTTCTCGCATCAGGTTCACGTAGTAGTGCAGGTTGTGGATGCTGGCCAGCATGGGGCCGAGCATCTCGCCGCAGCGGTCCAGGTGGTGCAGGTAGGCGCGGCTGAAGCCGCCGCTGCAGGCGTGGCAGCCGCAGGTCTCGTCGACGGGCCGCGCGTCGGACTTGAAGCGGGCGTTGCGGATCTTCAGGTCGCCGAAGCGCGTGAACAGGTGGCCGTTGCGCGCATTGCGCGTGGGCATCACGCAGTCGAACAGGTCCACGCCGCAGGCCACGCCTTCGACCAGGTCCTCGGGCGTGCCCACGCCCATCAGATAACGCGGCTTGTGCGCGGGCAGCCGGTGCGGCGTGTGCGCCATGATGCGCAGCATCTCCTCCTTGGGCTCGCCCACGCTGACGCCGCCCACGGCATAGCCCGGCAGGTCCAGCTCGGCCAGCGCCTGCAACGACTCTTCGCGCAAGCCCTCGAACATGCCGCCCTGCACGATGCCGAAGAGCGCATTGGGGTTGCCCAGGCGCTGGAATTCGCCCTGGCTGCGGCGCGCCCAGCGAAGGCTCAGTTCCATCGACACGCGCGCCTCCGCTTCGGTGGTGACGTGGCCCGCGGTCTGGTAGGGCGTGCATTCGTCGAACTGCATCACGATGTCGCTGTTCAGCACGGTCTGGATCTGCATGCTCAGCTCGGGCGTGAGAAAGAGCTTGTCGCCGTTCACCGGCGAGGCGAAGTGCACTCCTTGTTCGGTGATCTTGCGGCCCTTGCCGTCTTCGCCGCCCAGGCTCCAGACCTGGAAGCCGCCGCTGTCGGTGAGGATCGGCTGCGGCCAGCCCTCGAAGCGGTGCAGCCCGCCGAATTGCCGCAAGACGTCCAGCCCCGGCCGCATCCACAGGTGGAAGGTATTGCCCAGGATGATCTGCGCGCCCATCTCCTGCAGCGAGCGCGGCAACACGCCCTTCACCGTGCCGTAGGTGCCCACCGGCATGAAGACCGGGGTCTCGACGACGCCGTGGTTCAACGTCAGGCGGCCGCGGCGGGCGCGGCCGGCGGTCTTCAGCAGGTCGAATTGCAGCATGTTGCCGATTGTGTGCGCGGCACCCAGCCAGGTGCCGGCGCGGATCCGGCTACGCCGGTCCGCTGCCGATGCCCCCTTGGGGGGCAGCGACCGGAGGGAGCGTGGGGGTCCTTTCCAGCAACATCGCGTCGCCGTAGCTGAAGAAGCGGTAGCGCGACTCCACCGCATGGCGGTACAGCGCCATCACGTGGTCGTGGCCGGCGAAGGCGCTCACCAGCATCAGCAGCGTGCTGCGCGGCAGGTGGAAATTGGTGAGCAGCCGATCGACGACGCGGAATTCGAATCCCGGCGTGATGAAGATGTCGGTCTCGCCGCTGCAAGGCTGCAAGGCGCCGCCGTCCTTCACCCGAACCGCGGCCGATTCCAGTGCGCGCAGCGTCGTCGTGCCCACCGCCACCACGCGCCCACCCACGGCACGCGTGGCGGCGATGGCGGCCACCGTCTCGGCGCCCACCTCGAACCACTCACTGTGCATCCTGTGTTCGGCGATGCGCTCCACGCGCACCGGCTGGAAGGTGCCGGCGCCCACGTGCAGCGTCACCGCGGCGCGCTGGATGCCACGCGCCGCCAGCGCGTCGAGCAGCCCGGCGTCGAAATGCAGCGCCGCCGTCGGCGCGGCCACGGCGCCGGGGCGGGCGGCGAACACCGTCTGGTAACGCTCGGCGTCTTCCGCGGTGTCGGTGTGTTCGATATAGGGCGGCAGCGGCACATGGCCGTGGCGTTCCATCAGCGCCAGTGGGTCGGCGGGAAAGCGCAGGTGGAACAGCGCCCCTTCCGGTCCGGCACGGCCCAGCACCTCGGCGTCGAAGGCGTCGGCGAAGCGCACCCGGCTGCCCGGCCGCGGCGATTTGCTGGCGCGCAGGTGGGCCAGCACCTCGTGGCCGGGCAGCACCCTTTCCACCAGGGCTTCCACCGCGCCGCCGGTGGGCTTCTCGCCCAGCAGCCGGGCCTTGATGACGCGCGTGTCGTTGAACACCAAGAGGTCGCCAGGCTGCAGCAGCGCCGGCAGGTCGCGGACGGCGCAGTCCACCGGCATGGCCCCCGTGCCGTCGAGCAGCCGCGCGCCGCTGCGCTCTGGCGCCGGATGCTGCGCGATCAGCTCCGGCGGCAGGGCGAATTCGAAGTCGGCGACCGTGTAGTGGCGTGGGCGGGTGTTCATGCGCGGGGCCGAGCCCGGGTTCGAGGCTGGGTGGGAGCAGTCAAAATTGTTCCATGTCCAGCCCGCCGCCCGCGCCCGCGGCCCCCAAGCCCCCACACGACAAGCTCTCGGCGCCCGCCCGCGCGCTGCGCAAGCTGGGCCTGGCGCGCGATATCGAC
>Ga0138256_10002554_pt1 | contig 19520 bp, 18 predicted proteins | sample KNB2016incub_MG_FD_105486 | JGI IMG/M metagenome (GOLD analysis project Ga0138256, IMG submission 105486) | Active sludge microbial communities from wastewater in Klosterneuburg, Austria - KNB2014incub_MG | ecosystem: Engineered > WWTP > Activated sludge > Unclassified | place: Austria... | reverse complement strand
TGGAAAGCATTCTTAGGACCGAAGATCTAACAAAATCATATAAGATCGGCAAGATTGAAGTTCCGGCGCTTCGCGGTGTCAGCCTTGACATAAAAAGGGGCGAGTTCGTGGCAATAATGGGGCCGTCGGGCTGCGGCAAATCGACACTTCTTCACCTTCTCGGCGGGCTGCTTTCACCGTCCAGCGGATCGATCATTATCGACGGCGAAGATATTTCAAAAGTATCGGACGCGAAACGAACTGATATCCGCAGGCGAAAGATCGGCTTTGTGTTCCAACGTTTCAATTTGTTTCCGACGCTGACCGCCGAAGGGAACCTGAAATTGGCCGAAAAGATCCATTCCGGCAATGGCGGCGGCGACGCATCGAATCGGAGGGAAGTGCTAGGGCTGCTTAAGCTCGAGGATAAAATGCATCATAAGCCGCTTGAGATGTCGGGCGGGGAACAGCAGCGTGTCGCACTGGCGAGAGCGGTAATTAACAGTCCGGCCATTATTCTGGCTGACGAACCGACGGGAAATCTGGACACAGAGAACTCGCAGATCGTATTGGATATGTTTCGCAGGCTGAACCAGGAGTTTGGCCAAACGATCATTATGATCACGCACAATCCCGAGGCCGCCGCTGTTTGCTCGCGGACCATTAGAATGCGTGACGGGCATGTGGTTGAGCATATGCACGTCTGACAATTTGAAAGCGAGGTTCAGCCGGGAGAATGGATCTAAGGTCGTGCTAATATTGAAATCGATCGAACTTTTTATGCTCGCCCAAATGTCCGGCTGATATGGAACTGTTAAAAAAATTAATCTTTTGGAATTACAGCCGCGAAACGTCAGTCTATGTTATTTTTTGCCTTTTGATCGTTGCGTTTATATTTTTGACGCCCAAATCCTGGTTCGACAAGCGAGAACCGGTTGCAACCCAAACAGCCCGCCTAATCGTCAAACAGTCTGATTATTCGCCTGACAAGGCCATTATGGAAAAAAGGGTCAAAGAATTGACCGGGCGCCCTGAAGCCGAGATCGTGGCTACACGTGAGAAAAAGAGCAATTCAGGCGAAACCATATATGAAATAGATATTCGTTAATATTGATCGAACAGATCAAAGATGTTGTCGTGTGTTAGAGCAATAGGGCTCTAACATTTTTTGTAAAGGAGCATTTATATGTTTAGTTGGTTCAGGATCGCTTTTTCAATTGTCGTGGTCGCCGCGTTTGCCGGTATATTTTCCGTGGCCGAAACATCGGCCCAAGGTGGAAAGATCCGTGAGATCAAAAAGCGTATGTCTGATTATAACAAGAATTTGACCACGCTTCGGGCCAAGGTGACGATGGTAAAAACTAATGCGCAGCTCGGCGGCGACAGCGATACGACGATCGGCACCGCAATCTATGCAAAACGGCCCGGCAAAGAGCCGCTCGTCCGCATCGACTGGCAAAAGCCGGAAGAATCGCTTGCCGTAAAGGACGGGGAATATGTTATGTACCGGCCGCGATTGAACATTGCTTTTACCGGTTCAGTCAAAGATGCAAAGAAGGACACCAAAGGAAACTCAGCATTCGCATTTTTTAACATGACTCAGGCTCAAATGGATGCAAATTATGACGTGAAGCTTCTTGGCGAGAACGAAACACTTAGCAGCGGCGTTAAGACCTGGCATTTGGAGATGACGCCGAAAACGAAGACCAGTTACAGATCTGCCGAATTGTGGGTCGATCCGGACGGCGTTCCTCATCAAACCAAGATAATTGAGCAAAACAACGACACGACCACGATCCTGCTTACAGGTATCGAAAACAATCCCGCACTTAAGAGTTCGAACTTTGAGATCAAACTCGCCAGCGGGACAAAGGTCCAGAAAAGCTAGGATTCTAATAGTCGGATAAGAACGGCCTTGGCATCATAGCCCGAGGCCATTTTTGTTTTCCCAAAAGTTTAGCCACGCAAAGCGGCCGCCTGTCCGCGAAGTAACGCCCGAAAAAAGGTGTTTGTTTTGTATCGGATCGTAAGAAATAGGATGATATCGAATGGCCCGGCCCTGTCGCCAAATTTGAATTGCCGCTGCCAAGCATCTATAATTTATCGTTTATCGTGAGGTGGCGGCCGAGGCTTGTAATATCAAGCGAACGGACTGGCAATTCGCTTCACGCGTGGATCAATAATGCCAAAAGCAAGCAGCTTCAGCAGGTTTACCCGCGGCGTCAGGCACACTGTGCGTGCGTTTGCTTCGACCAAACATCCCGTTCTCGTGCATATAGTCCCGATGCGGCGATGCAATCTGGCGTGTACTTACTGCAACGAGTTTGATAAGACGAGCGATCCGGTGCCGATCGAGGTAATGCTTGAAAGGATAGACAAACTCGCTGAATTTGGATCTTCCGTTATCACGATCTCGGGCGGCGAGCCGATGATGCATCCGCAGATCTACGAAATTGTCGAGCGGATCAGGCATCACGGAATGATCGCCGGCCTGATCTCGAACGGATATTACTTTCAGGTGGACAAGATCAAGAAATTGAACGAAGCGGGCCTCGACTATCTTCAAATTTCGATCGACAACGTGACGCCGGACGAGGTGTCGAAAAAGAGTCTAAAGGTACTTGATGCAAAGCTTGTAAACCTGAGCGAGCATGCTAAGTTCAAGGTCAATATTAATTCGGTCGTGGGCGGCGGCGTCGCTAACCCGGACGAGGCTCTTATCATTGCCAATCGTGCGAGAGAACTTGGATTTTCTTCGACGGTCGGCGTCATCCACGATGAAATGGGCCTAAACAAAGGGCTGACCGACCGAGACAAAGAGGTTTACCATGAAATAAAGGGCAAAGGCACACGCTCTTATGCCCGGTGGAACTGGTTTCAGGACCAGCTTGTCGAGGGCAAAGAATATGAATGGCGATGCCGCGCCGGTGCCCGCTATCTCTATATCGACGAATTCGGAGCGGTTAACTGGTGTTCGCAGCAGCGGGGCACGCCCGGAATTCCTCTCCTCGAATACACACGCCAGGACATGGAGCGCGAATATATTACCGAAAAATGGTGTGCGCCGACATGTACTATCCAATGCGTCCACCAGGTCGGCCATCTTGACGCTTGGCGGGATCCGCAGATCTCGATAGATGACTACAACAACCGGAACGGGAAACGCATCAAAAAAGAGACTGTGGCGCAGATCGTCGGAGCTGAATAGGCGGCCGATTGTGCGTTTCCTATAACAGTGAATTGAACGCGGCCCGATGACGAACGAAGAGCATAACAAGTATATTGCATGGGCGTTTCTGGTGAACGGCGCTTTTCAAGTTGCGGTCTTCGGGTTCATTTTCCTAATTGTATTTGCCGCAATGCTGAGCGGACCGGACGGCCGGGATTTTCCTGCCGGGCTGTTTGCGGCTATCTTTGGCTTTGTTTTCATCGTCAATCTTGCCTTTCAATCACCAAATTTTATTGCCGCCTACGCCCTGCTCAAACGAAAGCCGTGGGCACGTGTCGCGGGAATCGTCGCGGCCGCGCTGTCCGTAATGAACATTCCATTCGGCACGCTTGCGGGGGTCTATTCACTTTGGTTCTTTTGCGGCGAACAATGGAAAGATGTCTATCCTGAATCGGGTCGGCCTCTCCGATCAGGGCCATATCAGCTTGATCCTCATCCCCAGTCAGAATGGGAAGGTTATTCCCGCGGCGAAGAAGGGGCATATACCTACCGAACACCTCCGCCGCCGGACTGGCGTTAGGGCCGGCCGTCCTAAACAGGCCTGATAGCCAAATCTGTGGTATGTTCGATCACGGATGGAATCACTGACCGACACCAAGACCGAAAAGGTTGCTAGTCTCATTACCCGTTTTCACCTAAACCCGATCCAAAAGGTGCTCGTTGTCGGGTGCGGTTCCGGCATTGAGGCCGCCATTCTCGCACAGAGGCTAAAGGCGGACGTGACCGGCATCGATATCGAAGCCAATTTTGACGAGACGGCGGCCAGGTACTGCCTGCTGAGACAGGGCGACGCAGCCGCGCTCGATCTGGACGACGGCTTGTTCGACTTTGTTTTCAGCTATCATGCCCTTGAACACATCGAACAACCGGAAAAGGCATTGCTCGAAATGCGGCGAGTTATGAAAGACGGGGCCGGATTTTGGATCGGAACGCCCAACAGGTTACGGGCCGTCGGTTATATCGGGGGCAAAAATACCAGTTTGAGTGAAAAATTGAAGTGGAACTTGCTTGATTGGCGTATGCGGATCGCCGGACGGTTCGAGAATCGTTTCGGCGCGCATGCCGGATTTTCACAACCCGAACTGACAGCAATGCTGAAAGTTGTTTTCGGCATGGTTGATGATCGAACTTTTGACTATTTTTCGGCTGTGTATCCGCGAAAGGCCGCGGCGATAAAGAGGCTTGAGCAGGCTGGCGTATCGCGCTGGGTCTATCCAAGCATTTATTTCAGCGGAAGTAAATGACTGCATCATTCGTACCAGTCGTCATGACGCGACCACATACAGCAAGCCAGGCAGGACGTCCATTTCCAGCGATGCGAGCATCCCGGACAGCGGCCGCGGGTTTCAAACGTGTTCCAAGCCGTTCCGCATCCGCCGTAAAAATACTCGGGGGCATCGCAGTCCCAGCACCTCCAGCGGCTGGAAGATTCGGGCCGCCATCGGCACAACGGACATCGAATGCCGGCCAAAAGAAGATGTTTCTTTTCCAGTACCGGCCGGTCCGGATCACTTGTTTTCGGGTCCGGTCGGCGAAACGCAAAATTTAGCGGCGATCTGAACCCGGCAAAAACAATTTCATTTTCTAAGGCCATGGCCTAGTATTCCTCAAACGGAACAGATCTCAAACCCGCCGGAACTGATCGGTAATGTGTTAACCGCAGTCGGCCTAACGATCATGAAAGATAGCGGGCAATAAGCGAATGAGAGAAAAAGAACGGCATAGGACACAAAGGATCGGGTGGCTAAGGGCCGCGGTCCTGGGAGCCAACGACGGGATCGTATCGACCGCGAGCCTGCTCATCGGTGTGGCCGCCGCAAACGCCGGACGGCAGGAAATATTGATCGCGGGCCTTGCCGGACTGGTAGCCGGAGCTATGTCAATGGCCGCCGGCGAGTATGTTTCGGTCTATTCACAGGCGGATACTGAAAATGCGGATATTGAGATCGAAAAACGGGAGCTCGCCGCCGACGAAGAAGGTGAGCGGATGGAGCTTGCAGGGATCTATATTAGGCGCGGCTTGGAGCCAAGGCTTGCACGAGAAGTTGCTGCTCAGCTAATGGCACATGACGCACTCGGAGCACATGCCCGCGACGAACTTGGCATTATCGAACAACAACAGGCACGGCCGGTCCAGGCGGCCCTTTCGTCGGCTGTCAGCTTTGCGGCAGGGGCCGCTCTGCCGCTGTCTATCACGGTGGCTTCGCCGGCTTCTATGATGATCGCCGCGACCGCCGCCGGATCGCTTATTTGCCTTGCGGTCCTTGGGGCCCTCGCTGCGCAAGCCGGCGGAGCAAATATATGGAAAGGATCGGTCAGAGTCCTTTTCTGGGGAGCCGCCGCAATGGCAGCGACGGCAGCCGTTGGAAAACTATTCGGTACGTCAGTCAGTTGAAAAACGGAATGTTCAGTCGAGCGAGCCGCCAATAACTGTCCATTGTTTTCCGTCAGAAAATGCGAGCGAGCCGGCAGTGCTTTTCGCGAATACGCCGCCTGCCGATGCAGACGGCGAACTGGCATAATTGCCAGGCTGATCCGAGATCATCCAGGAACCGGCCTGTTCAAACTTACGCATGCCGCCTGAATAGGTGCGAGAATAAACCTGGACCTTGCCATTTACGATCGCCGCTGAAGGGCTTCCGGCAAGACGATCTTGGTCATCAGGACCTGAAATAGCGGCCCAACTGCTCCATGCTCCCGCATTGCCGGTTTGCCGAGTTGCTTCCCAAAGCCCGCCGTCGAGGCCTCTGACATAAGCGCGAAAACTTCCGTCGGCAAGCCGAACCGCCGTAGGAAAGTCCATCATTTGGCCGCCGACGTCCTCGATAACCCAATCGGCCTCGCCCAACTTGTGAGCATGATAAAGCCGCCGGTTCATGCTCTTGTAAAAAAGGTCCAGTCGGTTGCGGCTGCTGGCGATCAGCGTAAGCTGGCCAACGCCCTTTATTTCTTCACTGATTCGCGTTACCCGAGTTTCGGCGCCGTTTCGGCTGATGTGATTCAGAACATAGTCCTTACCGGAGACAACAACGTCAAATCGTCCGGGGCCGCGAGAAACGGCGGCTGGATCGCCGATCACGTCATCGAGCAGAATTTGAGGCCGCGACCATATCTGCGGCGGCCGATAAACATAAACGAGCTTATTCGAACCGGTTCGAAAAAACATATCGAACGGGCTGACACCGCCGCGAATTAGTGCCGGCGTGCCGATCATCAGCGGCAATTTTGACGGACTCCAAATGCCGTTGATGAAGGTTGCCGGCATGCCTTGCGCTCCGCGGGCCGCGGCCTCAATGCCGGTCGCCGTGGCAACCGACCTACGGCCTTCATTAAGTTCGGGCAGGATCGTATCGAAGATGGCATCCCAGGTCACATTGTGGCCCGGGGCCGCCTCGTCGATCTCGACGGAAAAAAGGGCGGCGTTTCCCATCCCGATCAACGAATGGCGCACCGTCCATTCATAATCACGCACTGTTTCGTCAAAGGTCAGCCCGCCCGACAGCGTCATGTCATGATGCACCTGGCTAAAGCAGCACCAGTCATTGCGATTCAGGATTTGGATCTGCTTTCGGCCGGAACCGTGCGTACCCAAAACATAAAGGTCCGGATAGCCGGCGATCGAATAAAACTCGGGAATCGTCTGTTCCGTATCGCCGACGGCCGCGCCCGAACGCAAATATAGCGGCATCGACCCGGCAACCGAGATGCTCAGTGCAATCCTGACGTCCAGTGCCGCATAGACGGTGGTCGCCCATCCGCCGCCTGAAAAGCCCACCATGCTAAAATCCCGATATACGGGAAAACCGTCGATCGCTGAACGCGAGCTCAAATAGTTCAAATAGACGGTGACCGGTTCAAGGAAATACTTTAGAGGGCTGCCGGTTTTAGGCCGGTAGATCTCCTCCGTAAAAAAGGCGTTGTGTGCATCAAGGCCTCCGTCGTCAGAAACGTCGATCGATGTAGTGAACGCGACATTTCTCGGCATATAGACCGCTAGGACCGAGAACCCATCGCCCAACAAGGCCTCGATTGTCCGCCGCATCCCGAACCCCTCATCGGCCGGGACCGAACTATCATTGAATGTAGCGAAGTGTCCCGAATGAAGAATTACTAAACGCTCATTCCTGATCTTCGGAATAAAATGATGTGCGTAACTTTTAACGCCGGCATCCATATCGACAATTAGCGTATCGACCCGCTCAAGATTTGTAAGGCCGGCGATAGGGCTTATGTCATTGCGGATCACGGGCAGTCGCGGAAGCCGCGTGAGCGGCATTCCCTCGGGTCCCCACACGAATTGGACGAGGGCCTGCCGCCGTGATTGAACATCGGCGGCCGTGGTAATTGTTACCTGTTTGTCGTTGAATGGTTCCTGTCCGGCCGCAAGCCCACCTAGGAACGCTATGCTAACGATAAGAAGAATGGATCTAAACATAGGCTGTGGAAGAAAAGGTCAACTTGATGAGAGTTTGAATCGGCGGTTAAGGGTTTGGAATATTCTCACCTATTGTCCAAACGATGACCGAACTTGAGAGGCCAAGGCCCGAAAGGCGCCCGGCTATCATTACAATAGTCTCACCCGTGTCAACAACCCCTGCTTTCACAAGGGTTTTTTCGCCTTCGCGAAGCATTTGCCTGGTCGAACCGCCAGTCTCGTGCAAATAGGGTTGAACGCCCCAGATCAATGCAAGCTGATTGCACGCGTCACGCGAGCTTGTAAGTCCAAAGGTCTGCAGGCCGGATCGAATACTGGAAAGCCGCCGGGCCATAAGGCCCGACTCGGTAAAGACCGCAACCTTTTCGGTCAGTTTTTCCTTAGCGGCATAAGCAGCCGCTTTGCATAACGCCTGGCTTGTGCGGCCGGAAGGCGGCTGCGAGAATTTGACCGGCCTTCTTAGCTGAGCGGGCAGGACCGTTTCAGCTGCGTCAATAATGCTTGCCATTGTCCGGATCGATTCGACGGGATATTTGCCGGACGCCGTCTCGGCCGAAAGCATAACGGCATCGCTGCCGTCCCAAACGGCATTTGCGACATCCGATGCTTCGGCACGAGTCGGGCTTGGATTCTCGATCATCGACTGAAGCATCTGTGTGGCGGTGATGACAAATTTATCGTTCGCCACGGCCCTTTCGATTATTCGCTTTTGATAGACCGGAACCAGTTCGACGCTGGTCTCAACGCCAAGATCCCCGCGGGCGACCATTACACCATCGGTCTCGGCTACGATCTCTTCGAGGTTCTCGATCGCCTCGGCCATTTCGATCTTTGCAACCAAAAGTGCGCGGCCTGTCGTTCTGGTGTTCAGTTTTTTTATCAGGTCCTTTACCTGGCGGCAGTCTTCGGCCTTGCGGACAAAAGAAAGAGCTATGTAGTCAACATTCTGTCCCATTGCCCACACTAGATCATTGTGGTCCTTTTCGGTCATCGACGGTATCGGCAGCGGAGTATTGGGAAGATTGATACCCTTGCGTTCACTTAGCCAGCCGCCGACGATGACGCGGCAAACAACGTCGGTTTCGGTTTCCGATTCGACCACAAGCTGGATCGCCCCGTCATCGATAAGAATACGTGTGCCGGGCGAAACCGCGGATGGAAGTTCGCTAAAGTTTGTCGAGACCTCGTTCACGGACCCTTCAATATCGCGGGTCGTGATGGTGAATAGTTCTCCGGGTATAAGTTCGACAGGCAGGCCGTCCTTCAAGGTCCGCGTTCTTATCTTAGGGCCCGAAAGATCGACGAGGATCGAAAGTGCCCGCTTAAGTTTTGCTGCGGCGGCGCGAGCATTCGAAATCGTGGCGGTATGCTCGTTCTGCGAGCCGTGCGACATATTGATGCGGACGGCGCTCACGCCCGCCTCGATCATCGTTTCTATTTGTTCCGCTGTATTTGAAGCCGGGCCGAGCGTGGCGAGTATCTTAGCTTTGCGCATAAACAATCAGTTTACGCCGAATCAAAGCCGGTTGAAAACCTTGACTGCAAAAATGATCTGTCAGGCAGTGTACTGGTCTAGCGGCTCAGCGTTTTATTCTTCTCGTCTCTTTGCGTGCTCGGCAAGCTTTGCGTGCGACAAAACCTCGAGTCACGTAAGGCCGATAGGGTCGCAAAGCTGCATCAACAAAAAAGTTACGGCACGCCGCAGCAGATCTGGACACGCCCGGCTATTTCATTCAGCGGCAAACGACCTGGCAGCCCGCAGATACGTTTCGACGGTTGCGATAAATGTCGAGTGAGACCAGGTCAGCGGCGAAACCGACGTGTGAGCGCCCGAATGCGGGTCCATTTGTTCCGAGAGGACACCGGACGGCAACGCGTTTTCGGCAACCCATTCAAGGACCTCAAGTGCCGGAAGGAGGCCGTCCCGCGAATTTGCGGACGCGATATAATAGTCCGCCATCCAGAGTGTGCATATAAACCACGGATTGCCGGTAAACTTCTCCGTCATCTTCATATACCCGTCGTTCTCGAATCGGGCAATACCGCCGCCTGCGGACAATTTTTCCTTTATTGCCGCCATCGTACCGATAACTTTTTCGTCATCCGTCGGGAAACAGCCAAAATAGAAAGTGCCGAATAGCGAAGCGTCCACCGTCGGGTCGGGTTCCAGCGAGCCATTGCCGTTAGGGGCCAATGATCGATAGAACCGGCCCAGCTGACCGCTGTATAAATGTTCCTCCATTCCGTTGACGACCTCGTCGGCAGCGATGCGGTAACGTGCCGCCCGTTCGTGTTCGGCAAAAAGCTCGGCAAAATTCGCCGCCGCCCTTAGGCCGGCGACAACGGTTGAGCAAGTAAACGTATGCACACCAAACCGATCTTCCCACAAATTCCAGCTCGGATTCGGCAGTCCGGTCGATTCGTCCCTGAATGACGCCAGAAAGTCGGCACTCCGCGTGACCAGCGATTGATAAAGCCGGTGGGCAAATTCGATGTCACGATACATTTCGTAATGTAGCCAGAACGCCCACAAAACAAGGGCGGTCTCATCTTCCTGGATCGGGATCAATTCAGTACGCGAGTTCGCATCCCACGCCGAATGCCAGCCCGAGGCTACGGTACCGTCTGCGTTATACTTTTGAAGAAAATAGCCGTTCTCATGCACGATCCGTCCGCACAGTTCATAAAAGCGGCCGGAGAGGTCGGGGTAACCGGCCGCGTCGAGAGCATTGGCGATAAGAGCTCCGTCACGCGTCCAAAGATAGCTGTAATGATCGGTTGCCCGCAGCGTGACGTCAGAATCGTTGGCAGCAATGATCGCGCCTTCATTGTCCGTTTGCGTCCTTACGACCAAAAGCGACCGCTTGTACATTTCAATTACGGCTGCAGAAAGGCCGCCGAAATCGTTATGGTTTTTGTTTACCCACGCCCGCCAATAGTTCTCGGTATAGTCGAAATACTTTTGCGGCCGCTGCTCAAGGACATGTGCATTCAATGCGGCGGCGCCGGCGTGTGACGTTGATGCCAGTATCCAATAATAGAACTCGAATGAACCCGCCGCGCCTAGCGAAAAATGTATCGAAATGGTCGAATCGACGGAGCCTTCGGTTATCGTTCCGCGGCTCAATTCGCCGTCTTCAGCGTCGCGCCATGTGCCTTCCTGTTCGCGGAAGGCCTTGCGGCCGGTGGCGAATGAATCAAAAGGCGGTTCGGTATTGATCAGAAAATAGCGGTGCTTTTTATAATGAATTATGGCTTTGGTTACCGGATCAAAGTAAGCAGTATCGCCTATCTTGTTTTCGTAAAGGCGAAAATCGTGATGAAGAAAGATGCGGATTTCGCGTTCCGATCCGCTTTGATTCGTAACCCGGACCTTTCGGAGAAAAATATTTTCGTGGCTCGCTACGGTGTCGTTGGAAATTATGTCAAGGGCGAGGGCCGGGTTTGAGAGCTCGACATTTGTGACCAGTGTTTCAGGCAAATAGCTGAGCGTTCGCTCCCACTGGTCCGAAAAGACCCATGAAAAAACTCCTTCAGCCCAGACGCCAAAGCGAAACGGAAAACCTTCGGTATGGTTTTCCTGGCCGACGTGCGGGAAATAGATGTCCCGAATCTGATATTTTTCGTCAAAATTTACAAGAAGGCTGCCGTTCCCGACAGGAATATCACGCATATTGTTCTTACGAAGCCAGTCGTCCAATCGTCTCAACGGCCATTTCGACGATCCGCCGTTCGTTCTTAAATGCAAGCATTCCGAGGGCCTCGCTGACCGGCGTCCAGCGGGTCTCGGCAACTTCGTGGTCATGGTCGGCCACATTGCCCGAGAGGTACCGCATCAGATACCAATGCACATGTTTATGGATGCGGTTTCGAACACCGTCACGTTCCGCGACGAACCAATATTCGGTCATATCCAGCTCGGCCAGCAATTCGGTTTCGATGCCTGCTTCCTCGCGTACCTCGCGGCGTGCCGCCTGCTCGGCGGTTTCGCCCGGATCGATCATACCCTTGGGAAGCTGCCAACGGCCCTCGGGAATTGTGAGGATTATCGCGATCTCAAGTCCGTTTTCGCCGGTTCGGTATGCAACACCGCCAGCCGAGATCTGTTACAGCATTTTCAGCCGCTCGTCTCTTTCGTTCATTTGGCGCCGTTCACGGCCGTTTCCACGGCCGCATCAAGTTCTATTCGAATCGGCTCGCTAAAGCCGGTGATCTTCTTGACAAGGCGGCCCTCGCGGTCGAAGATCGCTGTCTGCGGTATTGCCGTATCCTGGCCGAAAACGAAAGCGGTAAGCGGGTCCTCGGGATAGGCAAGCGTATAGTCGATCTTTAACCGCTCTACAAATTCTGGCACTTTCGGCCTGTCTTCCTCGCCGCCGACGTGCAGCCCGATCACGACAAGATCATTTCCGTATTTTGCCTGGAGAGCTTTAAGATGCGGGATCTCTTCTATGCACGGCGGGCAATAGGTCGCCCAGAAATCAAGGATGACCGCTCGGCCCTTGAGGTCTTTCAATTTCTGAATACTGCCGTTAAACCCGGTCCAACTCATTTCAGGGATCGGTTTGGTCGGCCTTGATTGAGCATCTTTAAGCGGAATGTCATTTATTGCTACCGGCTTATTTCCGATCGCAACGGGCGCAGCCGTCGGGCGACAGGAGATGACAAAAATAGACATGACCGCAAAAAGTACAGGCGTGAGCTTCATCAGATGTATTTTACACAAAAACCGCCCGTCTTGTTCATCCGGCGAAACGGCGGAACATCTTCTTTACAATTGATCGATTACTTCTTAACGTAACGCTATGTCATTCTATCCGCCCGAGGTACATTGCCGCTTCCTGGCGCCGAAATTTGCCGGAAGGACTTGCACGGCAAATGCGGCCGGAACCGGGGCGAGCTTTAAATGCGGCTGTTTTGTTCGATTTTCGATGTCGATAGATCCCAAGATCAAGAAAATTCTTGAGGCGACCTACACAACGAACGGCTGCGGGTATATGGCGGCGGCGGCCGATGCCATTGCGGAAGAGCTTTCCGGAAAGATCCTTACCGAACTGGGTTCGGCGGGTCATGACGGGATATTGAACGCCATTGCAGCGATCGTCGGCCCGTATCCCGAAACTCGTCAGCATTGTGCAAGTGCCGCCGCCGAGGCCGTTGCCGCGGCGTTTGGCGATTTTAGGGCCTTTCTGATCGAAGAGTTCTCAGGTGAACAAGCTCTGCTCTGTACATGTTTCGGAGTTTCGGAGAAAACGATCGAGGAGTATGTCGAATCGGGTTTGCCCCGCACTATCGACGACGTCGCCGCTGCCTGCCGTGCGGGCAGCGGGTGCGGATCGTGCCGTATGTTGATCCAGGAGATAATCGACGAGAATGAAATGCGTAACACGGTACAATGATGGCCAAGAGAAAACGCCGGACTAAACTGATGGGTTATTGTGCTATAATTCGGTGAATTATACGGCGTGGCCCCGGAGTGGGCCTTGAGGTTTCCTAATCGCCCGGACGGCTGATCAAGCAGGATACAATTACTCTTTTCATTAATGGACGACCCCGCTAGTTTATCTTTTCTTCTTTTTCTCGCTGACGCTTCAGAACCAATAGCCGTGCCGTCATTTGGATGGTCGGTGCTCAATATTCTATTGGTTGTTTTTTTGGTCATTGCGAACGGATTCTTTGTTGCGAGCGAGTTTGCCCTTGTTGCGGTCCGAAAATCGAGGATCGAATCTCAGGCCGCAGACGGCGATTCCGCGGCGGTACGGCTGTTGGGAATGCTCGACAACCTGAATGCTTACATTTCCGCCACCCAGCTTGGTATCACGCTGTCATCGCTCGGACTTGGTTGGATCGGCGAGCCTGCGATAGCGTCGCTTCTCGATCCGCTTCTCGTCTGGGCGGTCGAAATTACCGGCGTGACCTTTCTGGCATCGGGTGCGGTGCTCCACACCGTCTCGTTTGCAATCGCATTTTCTCTGATCACGTTCCTGCACATTGTTTTCGGCGAACTGGCGCCTAAGACGGTTGCCCTCGAACTGTCGGAGCGCGTCTCATACGTTATCGCGGTCCCGCTGCTTCTGTTTTACAAGGTCTTTTATTATCCGATCCGGCTTCTCGATTGGGCAGGTACAACAACCGTCAGGCTGTTCGGCCTGCGGCCGTCAGGCGAGCATGGTTCGAGCTATACGGAAGACGAAATTAGGCAGCTAATTCGCGTTTCCGAGGCAAGCGGCCACCTGAATGCCGAAGAACGGACACTTATTAATAAAGTATTTGAGTTTTCAGAGACGACGGTAAAAGAAGCAATGGTGCCGCGGACGGAGATCATCGCCGTCACTGAAAACTGTACTTTGGAAGAGATCGTAAAGGCGTTTCGTCAGCATGGTTATTCGCGGCTGCCGATCTATCGTGATTCACTGGATGATATGGTCGGGTTTGTTCACGGCAAGGACGTTTTGTCGTATATCCTTCGGCCAAAGGCGTTCAAACTTGAGCGGATAATTCAAAAGCCGGTCTATGTTGTGGACACTGCCCGACTCGAGGATGTTTTGCGGCAGATGCAGAAGGAGAAATTCCATTTCGGCTTTGTGGTGGACGAGCACGGCGGTGTCGAGGGTATCATAACGATCGAGGACCTGCTCGAAGAAATAGTTGGCGAGATTTCCGACGAGCATGACGAGGAGGTCAATGAACAGATCAACGAATTGCCGGATGGAACGGTTATTCTTGACGGCGGTTTGGCCGTTCGTGACCTGAACCGCCGCCTGGACATGAATCTTCCGGTTTCAGAAGGTTATACGACTATTGCAGGTTTCTTGATGTCCGTTGCCGGATCGGTACTTTCGCCCGGTGATGTTGTACCCTTTAACGGGCATACGTTTACGGTCGAGAAAGTGAACAAACGCCGCATCACCCAAGTAAGGATGCATGAAACACATTTCGCGGCTGTGGAGGCGGCGGACCTGGAAATAAAATCAAGCATGAAGGAGTCCGACAAATAAGATGAGCATAATCGAACAGATCTGGGCGCGGGAAATAATGGATTCGAGGGGCAACCCAACGATCGAGGCCGAGGTGATACTTGAAGACGGCACGACCGGCCGCGCCGCGGTCCCTAGCGGAGCGTCAACCGGCGAAAACGAAGCAGTCGAACTGCGTGACGGCGACAAGCTCCGTTATATGGGAAAAGGTGTTTTGAAGGCGGTCGAGAACGTAAACGAAAAGATCGGCCGTGAGCTTGAAGGCCTGGACGTTCTCGATCAAACACTGATCGATCAAACAATGATCGCGTTGGATGGAACCGAGAACAAGTCGAACCTGGGAGCAAACGCGATCCTCGCGGTTTCGCTTGCAAGTGCCCGGGCCGCGGCCGCCATTCAACAATTGCCGCTCTATCGTTATATCGGCGGCACGAACGCAAAGACCCTTCCGGTGCCGATGATGAATATCCTTAATGGCGGCGCTCACGCGGATAACAACGTTGATTTTCAAGAATTCATGGTAATGCCTGTCGGTGCACCGTCGTTCAGCGAAGCTCTTAGGTGCGGGGCCGAGATCTTTCATAACCTGAAAACGGTATTGAAATCACGGGGCTATTCGACCGGCGTCGGCGACGAGGGCGGATTTGCCCCAAATCTGAAGTCGAATGAAGAGGCTGTCGAAACGATACTCGAAGCCATTGAAAATGCCGGCTACAAGGCGGGACAGAACGTAATGCTTGCACTCGATCCGGCAGCCAGCGAGTTCTATTCAAACGGGAAATATGTCTTCAAGAAATCGGATAAACGGGAACTTTCATCCGAAGAAATGGCGGCATACTGGACCGACTGGTGCGGAAAATATCCGATAATCTCGATCGAGGACGGCATGGCCGAGAATGATTGGGAGGGATGGAAGGCCTTGACCGCATCGGTTGGCAAAAACGTTCAATTGGTCGGCGACGATCTCTTCGTAACGAATGTGAAGTTCCTGCAAAAGGGAATTGACGAAGGGGCGGCGAACTCGATCTTGATCAAGGTCAATCAGATCGGAACGCTAACCGAAACGCTGGATGCGATCGAATTGGCGAAGACGAACAATATGACCGCGATAATCTCGCATCGTTCGGGCGAGACCGAAGACACTTTTATCGCTGACCTTGCCGTTGCGACAAATGCGGGCCAGATAAAGACCGGAAGTTTGTGCCGTTCCGACCGGGTCGCAAAGTTTAATCAGCTTTTACGGATCGAAGAAGATCTTGGCGATTCTGCGCGGTTTCCCGGACGGCGGGCGTTTTACCAGCTTGATCAGCCGAAGGCAAGATTCCAGTCGGGAGGTTAGTTTCGCCGGCATGGACATTGAGGTTGAACTTCACCGTCCGCGGTCGAGCGGTTGGCCGCAGACGATCGTCGATCATATTGGCAATGATCCGGAAAGGTTCGCAAGTCTGATGTTGGTACTCGAACGTGGTGATTTTGTCACGAAACAGCGGGCGGCATGGCCGATGAGCATTATTGCGGAACGCAATCCCGGGCTTGCGGAACCTTATCTTTCAAAGCTTGTGGACCTTCTTTGGCGTAATGATGTTCATGATGCCGTAAAACGCAGTGTTTTGCGGTCGTTGCAATTTGTAGAGTTGCCAACAAGGCTGAAGGGAAAGGTATTTTCTCACTGCATTGACCTGATTGCCGATCCGCGCGAGCCGATCGCGGTCAGGTGTTTTGCGGTGACCGCGGCATCTCGAATTGCCTCCGGAAGGAAAGAACTAATGCGTGAATTAAAGTTAGTAAGCGAAATGCAGCTTGAGCATTCGTCGGCGGGCCTGAAAGTCAGGATCAGGCGCCTTTTGACAGGGAAGTGAAGCGTGTGGTTGTCATCGGTTCGGGCGGCGCCGGCAAAACGACCTTTGCCAAGCGGTTGGGCAACGCGGCCGGACTGCCGGTGATCCATCTCGACAGTGTTTTTTGGAAACCCAATTGGCAGCGGACGCCGGAAAACGAATGGAAAAAGACGATAACCGAATTGGTGTCGCGTGAATCCTGGATAATGGACGGCAACTTTGGCGGGACGCGGCCGGAGCGCATAAAAGCGGCCGACACCGTGATCTTTTTGGATATGCCGCGATCGACCTGTATCTTTAGGGTGATAAAGCGCTATCTGACTTACCGCGGCGGAAACCGGCCCGACATGGCGCAAGGCTGCAGCGAACAAATAGACCTGAAATTCTTACTATGGATTTGGAGTTTTCCAAAGCATTCAAGGCCCCGAATAGCGGCGGAAATGAAACCGTACCCGGAGAAACGCTTCGTCATACTACGAACAGGCCGCGAGGCGGATGACTTTATCCGCAATACGGCCAATGCACTGAAATAATATGGAATGGGAACGCGGCGGTTATGTGATAAGCACTGATAAGAAAAGGCTGGACGTGGAAACTATTCAGAAGTTCCTTGCGGATGAATCTTATTGGGCACGAACGAGAACTCCGGAACAGACACGTATTGCGATCGAGAATTCGCTTTGTTTCGGCCTGTATTTTGGCGAGCGCTTCGCCGGCTTTGCGCGGGTCGTTAGTGATTATGCGACGTTTGCTTACGTCGGCGATGTTTTTGTTATCAACGAAGATCGAGGCCGCGGACTGGGGAAATGGCTGATGGAAGTGATGGTCTCGCATCCCGGCCTCGACGGGTTGCGCCGATGGGTGCTTGCAACAAAGGATGCCCATTCGCTATACGAGAAATTCGGCTTTCAGGAACTGGTCCATCCCGAAAGATGGATGGAACGCCCGGCGCCGAACGCGTACTAAAAATCTTGCCAACACCGGCGGCGGTTCGGCTATAATGGTAGCTATCGGCCGTAATCCCTGCGGCCTGCAACCTCATTTCCCTCCCGTGTTTAGCTAATTAATCACGTTATGGCATTACATGACAAACGGCCGATTGCACTTGTGATCATTGACGGCTGGGGCGTATCCGAAAGTTCCAATGGCAACGCGATCTCAGCCGCTCACACGCCCTATTATGATCAGATCTGTTCACGTTATCCGGCTTCGCTCCTTTCAGTTCAGACTCGGACGGCCGCGCCGCGGTACATTGATCCAGCCGAGATCGGGCATCGCGTGATCGGTTCGGGCCGAACCAGCATGACGGACCCCGAAATGGTCGAGGCCGCCGTATTGTCCGGGAAGATCGGCCAGAGCGGGGTTCTAAAGGCCGCGTACGCCCGTACCGCCGAACGCGGTTCAGCGTTGCATTTCATCGGGCTTTTGAGCGATGGCGGCATCCATTCGTCGCCGGAAACCCTGTTTGCCCTGCTCAGGGCCGCAAAACGAAGCGGCGTGCGGGAGGCATTTGTTCACGGAATACTCGACGGCCTTGATGTTTCCGCCCGAACTGCCGACGTTTATGTTGAGGCAGTCGAGATAAAGATGGCGGACATCGGCATCGGGAAGTTTGCTTCAGTATGCGGGCGGTTTTATGGGATGGACCTTGGCGGCAACTGGGAGCGAACGGCCCGGGCATATACGATGCTGGTCCATGGGGAAGGCGAACGGACCTTTGATCCGGCCTCGGCGATAAGGGCCTCGTTCCTGCGTGGTATTTCTGACGAGTTTGTTGCTCCGATCGTCGTGGAAAAGAGAATGGATGAGCCGGTAGCGGTCATTAAGGATGGTGACGTCGTTGTTTTCTTCAACCACAACGGCGAAGGAATGCGCCAGCTTGTACGGTCGCTGGCCGTGCCCGATCCGACGGCGGCCAAACCAAAGATCGACGCGATCTGTTTGACAAAGTACGACGCTTCTTTCGGACTGCCGGTAGTATTACTGCCGGACGTCGAGGCGAACGTTACCGCAGACCTTTTAGAGAGTCGCGGAGTTAGAAATTACCGAATAACCGAATCTTCGCGGAGCGGTCATATAAGCGGATTTTTCAATGGCCGTTCGCACAGCCCTGGCGAATTTGAGCGGAACATATTCATTGAGGCGACCGGGCGTGAGACCGCGGATATGGAACCAGAATCAAAGAGCTTTAAGATCGCTGACGCGTTAATGAGAGCGTTGGACCTTGACCCGGATGCTCTTTTCGTCGCGAACTTTCCGGCGCCGGCAATGGCGGCCGAAGCGGGAAATTTCGAACGAACCGTTGAATCCATTCAGTTTGTTGATACTTGTCTCGGCGGCATCGTCGAGAAATTTAAGGCTGCGGGCGGCGCTTTGCTGATTACCGCATCACACGCCGGGTGCGAATCGATGAACGAAACATCCGCCAAGGATATTTTTGTCCCGTTTCATTTGGTTGACCCTGAAGGAAAGTTCGGCAAGCTTGAACAACGAGGAAGGCTTCAGGACGTGGCGCCCACACTTCTCGGGCTGCTTGGGATAGAAAAGCCGGCTGAGATGACGGGTAGAGACCTGAGAATCTTATAGTTAGCCGGATCTGCATGGTCGAGAACTTTCAGGTTTTCAGTGCAACGAGTGAAGATACGATGTTCAAAGAATAAGAACTAGGCCAACACTTGTTTTTTGATCAGATTTTTTCGATCCGGCTTCTTTGGTTGCTCAAATTTTATTGGCTAAAGACCCGCCTGCGGTGAAGATGCAGCAGTCCGCGAAGCCGAGATCTATCGCCCTATCCATTGGTTGATCAATCTGAACATATTCAAAATGACATCGGCCGCGTGTTCGTGTTAATCTTTCTTTCCTTACATGGTTCTGCCCGAGGAAAGAGAGTTAGCTGTCTATGGTCGAAGAATTTGCGTTCGACAACACCGAAGAACGCCGCAAAAACAGACAAAACGAAACAGGCTGGGTCGAGGTCATCGTTGGATCGATGTTCTCGGGCAAGTCAGAGGAACTGATTCGCCGCCTGAACCGGGCCAGCATTGCCCGTCAAAAGGTACAGG
>Ga0138256_10002548_pt1 | contig 19546 bp, 13 predicted proteins | sample KNB2016incub_MG_FD_105486 | JGI IMG/M metagenome (GOLD analysis project Ga0138256, IMG submission 105486) | Active sludge microbial communities from wastewater in Klosterneuburg, Austria - KNB2014incub_MG | ecosystem: Engineered > WWTP > Activated sludge > Unclassified | place: Austria... | reverse complement strand
TTAAATATCCTTTTAGGGTTGTCGTGGCACTTCTCAATAATCTGCTTCAAGGTTATTCTCTTTTTATACATAGACGTAAGTAGTAATGGGAGCGTTGTCTCTACACCAGGAACCCCAAATGGAGGGGTAACCGAGCGCTTTTCCTTTAGCGTATGAGGTGCGTGGTCTGATTCAATGACATCAATATATTTGAGATTTTTCCAGAGGAATTTTTGATCTGATTTTGTTTTTAATGATGGCTTCATTAACCCGAGTGTGCCCAACCTCTTCACATCCGATGTGGAGAGAAACAAATGATGCGGACATACGCCACAGGTGATTGGCAATCCTTTTTTCTTTGCCTTGATGATCGGTTCCAATTCAGCTTGAGATGAGATATGGCAGATATGAGTGGGATGTTTGATTTCCTTCAGCACCTTCGAGACATCCCCCATCACATCCTCCTCAGCGTGTAGAAGTATTGGTTTAGTTTTTGTTAGTCTATGCCATGCTTTATATATTTTCTTCATTGCATGAACGTCGATAATAAAACCACCTGTTGTTTGATTGAGATACAGCTTAAGACCAACGACCTTTTTGTATATCTTGCCTAATTCATCAAAATCATTGCCCAAAGAGCCTAAATGGAATCCTATATCACAAACAGCTTTAGACTTTGCACTTTTGATTTTCGACTTTAAAGCTCGACGCGATACGATCGGATCGGCATTGTTCGGCATATCGAGAACCATCGTGTAACCTCCAGCAAGCGAGGCAGCAGTACCTGTAAAGAAGTCTTCCTTATGAGTCTGTCCTGGATCGCGAAAGTGAACATGCACGTCTATCAATCCTGGTAATCTCAGTTGACTGCTTTTCATAAAAGTTGCTCGGTTGCTCTTCTTGCCTCCTCGGGAGTAATGGGTCTTCTTTGGACCTGAAATGGCCTCTTTTCCCCTACGATCATGACCGTTGTATCGTACCCGTATGACAAAGAGTCCAAGACTAAGGTGGCGGTAAGTTGGTCGGTTGGAATGGTTGGGATATGGAAAACACCATGTGGTATTTCATGAGTCTCACCCTCTACCCTTATTCTTTCTTCAACTCTCTCAACAGTACACTGCGTACCATCTGTATCAAAGGTATCTAGACCATCGGTTTTATATCGCAACTTGAATGGCCTTAAGACCTCAGACCCGTCATCTTCAGTGAAGTTACTATTAGCAACTCTCTGTATGCTATCAGAATAAGTACCCGCCAAAACAAAAGAGGCAAGATCCCACGCATGGTTGTGTATATGGGGTCCTCGCTCACTCGTTGGACGTCCTCCCTCCGGCCAGATGTGCAACCTTAAAGATTGACCATGCTTATCGACACCAAGATGATAGACCATAAACCCAAGTGGATGCCATTTTCCACTTAATCTATCCAAACTTGGAATTATTTCGTTCATCACGGGGCGAACCAATTTTCCAAGACTTATCTTAGCGTCTTCAAAAAATCTAGCAGCCTCAACCGGTACCCCGACTCTTAAATGACCTTCATCATGAGTTTTTGGGCTAAATTCTTTTAGTTGACTCATTGTTTTTTGAAGTACTCGTCGGATGATTTTACCTTAAGATCCTCTATGGTCTTTGAATGTACCGACTTAATGAATAACTGTGCTTTTCTTAAATTCGTCATTATATGAACATTGAAATCAACAGCAGCTCTTCTCATTATCGTATGATCATCAAGATCTTTTTTTATGTTGATATCCGTAATACTAATTACAAGATCTACTTTTTTCTGTTCAAATAGGGTTAGGATGTTTGGCGTTTTGTTTTCCTGTATTTTATGAATAACTCGTGTGTGGACACCACTACTTTTTAAAAATTTGTGAGTATTGGCTGTCGCAAATATCGGAATTCCCATTTGCTTCAGACGGAATGCTGTTGTAAATATTGACATTTTATTTTCCATACCATTTACAGTTAAAAATACACCTATGCGAGGGGCTCGCTCTCCAACACTTAATATAGCTTTATAAAATGCTTCATATACATCGTCCCCAAATGCAGCGGCCTCACCGGTTGAGGACATCTCTACGTGAAGAACCGGATCTGCGCCATTAAGCTTGGCAAATGAGAATTGCGCAGCTTTCACAAGAACATGCTCTGGCGGTAAAATCTGAACTTTTTTACCGTTATTATAATAGGCATCAACTATTGTTCTTGCGAAGTTATGAGAGGTTCCTCTTGATATAAAGGGGAAAGTGCGGGATGCTCTCGCATTCATCTCGATGATAAACACGTCGCTGCTAAGTCCTAAAAACTGCATATTAAATGGTCCAGTTATGTTAAGCTTTTTAACGAGTTTCTCAGCATTTGTCATAATTCGTTTTTCTGTAAGGAGATAGACCCGCTGAGCGGGATAAATAATAGAGGCGTCTCCAGAATGTACACCTGCATCCTCTACATGTTCGCTGAGTGCGCTTACCAAAATCTCACCATTTTGAGCTACTCCATCTAGCTCAATCTCTTTTGCATACATGAAGAACTTAGAAATTGCGATTGGATGTTCTTTCCCAAGAATTGTTGCTTTTGTAATATATGTTTCAAGTTCTTCCGCAGTGTTACATACGCTCATTGCGGCTCCTGAGAGAACGTATGAAGGTCGTATCAGTACCGGAAACTTAACTTTTGTAGCAAACACCACTGCATCTTTCATAGAGTTCACCTTTCGCCATGATGGCTGCTGAATTCCAAGATCATCGCATAGTGCGGAAAACTTCGTTCTATCCTCGACCATATCGATTTGTTTTGGTTGAGTTCCAAGAATATGAACACCTTCTCCTGCGAGTTTTTGCAAAATATTATGTGGCGCCTGACCTCCCACTGATGCGATTACTCCTTGAGATTTCTCAAATTCGTAAATATCGGTCACGCTTTCGAATGTTAGTTCTTCAAAATAAAGTCGGTCTGACATGTCGTAGTCGGTAGATACAGTCTCTGGATTACAGTTGATGATGATTGATTTTTTATGATATTTCTTTAAAGCCAATGCTGTATTTACACAAGTCCAGTCAAATTCTACAGACGAGCCAATTCTGTACGGACCTGACCCCAACACCATCACTCCTTGTTTTCCTAACGGATCAACATCATGATGCGCACCGTTATATGTGAGATAAAGATAATTTGTTTTTGCCGGAACCTCTCCTGCCAATGTATCTACACGAAACACAGATGGACGTATACCCAACTTCTTTCTCAACGATCTTATATTGCTTTCTGTTTTTTTTACCACTTTTCCAATACGTCTATCAGAAAAGCCAAGCTCTTTGAGATTGAGCATAGTCTTCTTTTTATTTATCTTTCTTGCCTGCGCTCTCAGTTTCTTCTCAGTAAGAACTATGTTCTCAATTCTGTAGAGAAACCAAGGATCGATACCAGTTAGCTTATGTACTTTCCCAACGGTAAAATTTTTCTTAAACGCTTCAACAAGAGCAAATAATCTTCTTGTTGTTGGCGTTGTAAGATGATGTATTAATTCCTTCCCCGTTTCTGGTGTGCGGTAGTCTGTGATTCCATCACGACCAAGATCGAGCATTCGAACTGCTTTTTGTATAGCCTCTTCAAACTTTCTTCCAATTGCCATCACCTCTCCTACCGACTTCATACTTGATCCAAGCTTGTTTTCCACACCTCTAAACTTTTCGAGATCCCAACGAGGAAGTTTAACTACGAGATAGTCCAGTGCTGGCTCGAAGAACGCTTTTGTTACCTGAGTCACTTTATTATCAATCTCTATTAGTGATTTTCCTAAAATGAGTTTTGCTGCAATATATGCGAGAGGGTATCCGGTTGCCTTTGATGCTAAGGCTGAAGATCTGGACAGACGTGGATTAAGTTCGATTACGTAGTATTCAAGTTCTTGCTGTGGATTTCGACCAGAGGTCGATCGCCCTTTGGGCGATAGCGCAAACTGCACATTACACTCTCCGACAATGTTGAGACTACGAACAATTTGTATAGCTACTGCACGAAGATGATGATACTCAAAGTTTGTGAGAGTCTGACTAGGAGCAACAACAATTGAGTCGCCTGTATGAATTCCCAATGGATCCATATTCTCCATATTACAAACAGCCACACAGTTGTCATAACTATCCCTCACAATCTCGTACTCAATCTCCTTAAAATGATGAAGATACTTCTCGATTAAAACCTGGGGTGAGAATGCAAAGACTTCCTTAATCATTTTTTCAAACTGCGTCTTGTCATGGGCTACTCCCGACTTCTGTCCGCCAAGGGCAAATCCAGCTCGTATCATAATCGGAAATCCTATTTGCTTAAGTGCTGTTCTAGCAGAATCGATTGACGAAACGGCAATACTGTTTGGAGTAGGAACATTCATTCCATGCAGGTGTTTAGAAAAAAGCTTTCTGTCTTCTGAGATACTTATTGATGGAACAGAAGTGCCCAGCACCTCTACGTTATACTTATCAAATACTCCTTTCTTGCCAAGATTCATTGCGCAGTTTAAGGCGGTCTGTCCTCCAAACGATAGAGCTATAGAGTCAACTTTTTCTTTTTTTATTATCTCTTCGACAAAGTGATCGTTAATTGGGAGGTAGTAGACCTTATCTGCCAGTCCTTCCGACGTTTGGTAAGTTGCAATGTTAGGATTTATCAGTACTACTTTGTGTCCCTCTTCCTTAAAGGCCTTAATTGCCTGTGAACCTGAGTAATCAAACTCGCCTGCCTGTCCAATTTTCAATGCGCCTGACCCCAAAAGTAAAATTTTTCTATTTTTTTTCATTTATTTTTTTCAAAAAATAATCAAATATCCATTCAGTATCGATCGGCCCTGGATTTGCTTCAGGATGAAACTGGACAGACATTATTGGTAGGTTTTTGTGAATTAGACCTTCATTTGTCCGATCGTTTGCATTTATAAACCACTGATTAAACCCATTGGGAACATTTGAAACTACGAACCCATGGTTCTGAGTTGTCAAGAAACATCGTTTAGTTCCAACTAATATACAAGGTTGATTCTGTCCTCTATGCCCGAACTTGAGCTTCTTAGTTTTGCCACCCGCCGCTAGAGCAATTATTTGGTTTCCTAAACATATACCCAACATAGGAACCTTCTTGTTCATTAGCTCCTGAACATTTTTTATTGTCTGTGGGACCATAGTTGGGTCTCCCGGTCCATTTGAGACAAGCACCGCATCGAATTTTTCCTTTAGATGTAGCGGGTTCATATCCCATGGCACAGTTATTACCCGTACATTTCTTTTAGTTAGACAGTTAGAAATATTTCTTTTTGTGCCACAGTCTATCTGCACAATTGTTCTCTTTCCCGTTCCTTCATACGTTACATTTCTTTGAGAGACTTTAGAAACAAGGTTTTCTTTGTTCGGATCTGAGAAGGATATATTCTCGCCAACTATGATTTTACCAAGAAGCGCTCCATGCATTCGTATTTTTTTTGTCAGTAGTCTAGTATCTCTCACCTCAAGAGCTGGAATCCTTTCTTTTATCAACCACTCTTGAAGAGTCATTCTGGATTGATAATGTGAAGGAGTGCTGTTGTATGTAGAGACGATAAGACCTGAGATCTGAATTTTATTTGACTCCCAATATTTTTTGTCAGGTACTCCATAGCTTCCAACTATCGGATAGGTCATAACCAGTATCTGTCCTGCAAATGAAGGGTCGGTAAAGGCTTCGGGGTATCCGGTCATTCCGGTGGCAAACACTACCTCGCCAGAAATAGATGAGCGATGCCCAAAAGAATTTCCTTCAAACGAGGTTCCATCCTCAAGCACTAACTTGGTATTCATATTTTTTTCAACACTAATGCGAGAAGTGCCATGCGTACATACATACCGTTTTTTGCCTGCTCAAAATAAACTGATCGAGGATCAGAATCAACCTCTATTGATATCTCATCAATTCGCGGAAGAGGATTCATAATTATCAGTTTTTTATTGCCGTATTTCTTAAGAAAAGATGGAGTTACGACAAAAGACTCTTTAATTTTTTTCGCTTCTTTGCGAGATACAAACCGTTCCTTCTGTATCCTATTCCAATACCAAATGTGGGCATCCAACGGCATATCCTTTTCATTAAATATTTCCTCTACCTTTAATCCCTTTTTTTTAAGTTGAGCAAACAAATCTCGAGACAAACTTAATTTTTTTGGTGAAAGAAAGTATACGGTATTGTTTGAATATAGAGATAAACCTAATGCTAATGAACGCATTGCTCTACTGTGCAAAGGATCTCCTCCGATAACTACTTTAAGGTTGGACAATCTTCCAAATTTAGATTTAATAGTATATAAGTCCAACAAAGTTTGAGTTGGATGCTCGTTACCTCCATCACCCGCATTCAGAACCGGAACATTCGCAACCACTGCAGCTCTTGCTGCAGATCCCGATTCAGGATGCCGAATTACAATCAAGTCTGAGTATCCATTATAAATTCTGATCGTGTCCTCGAAAGTCTCTCCCTTTACCATTGAAGTTACAGAGATATCGCGTAGTCCAATTACTCCTGCGCCGAGTCTCTGTGCAGCACTTGAAAATGAGTTATATGTTCTCGTCGATGGTTCAAAAAAAAGGAGAGCAATTATGCTCCCCTTAAGTAGATTACTGCACTTATTTTTATTACTAAGAGCTATTATTTTCTTAGTTGAGTGGAGAATTTTATCAATCGACTTTCTATCAAATTGTGCAAGTGAAAGTATATCTTTACCCGCGTATAGACCCTTACTCATATTATGCCTAACAGTCTAGCAGAGTAACTTTAAAATGCAATGCAAAAAACGCGAACTTGCAAACTTTATTTTGTTACGTATAATAGATCATGGTAGACAAAATAAAATCTACTGGCATTACCTTCGACGACGTTCTTCTTGTTCCCGGTTATAGCGACTTTAGTAGAGCCGATATTTCGTTGAAAACAAGGATCTCAAAAAGAATTTCTATTGATATTCCATTCACCTCAGCTCCCATGGACACGGTCACCGAAAGCACACTATCAATAGCGCTTGGTTCAGTTGGTGGTTTAGGAATTATTCATAGAAATCTTTCTGTAGAAAACCAAGCGAAGGAAGTTGAAAAAGTTAAAAAATTGAAACTCAAGGTTGGAGCTGCCATTGGAACGAGCAAAGGATTTGAAGATAGGGTTAAAGCATTAATAAATGCTGGAGCAGATCTCATTGCCTTAGATAGTGCGCATGGATTTACTTCATCTCTCATTAAGGCACTTAAATTTATCAAAAAACAGTATCCTAAAGTTGATGTAATGGCTGGAAACATCGCTACATCTGATGGTGCGCGTGCTCTAATTCTTGCGGGAGCTGATAGTTTGCGTGTTGGAATGGGACCAGGTGCAATCTGTACAACTCGAATTGTTTCAGGTATGGGAATTCCCCAGATTACCGCTATCCTGGAAACATCACGTGCCGCCGCCAAATCTGGAGTTCCTGTAATCGCAGATGGTGGTATTAAGTTTTCCGGTGACATTACAAAGGCACTAGCAGCTGGAGCGAGTGCATGTATGATGGGGAGTTTTTTTGCGTCCTGCGAAGAGGCGCCAGGCCAAACTTACAGACTCTCCCCTGCACAGATTCCTGCACGCTTTAAAAGCATTATCGGAAAAAATCCCAAGGCCACATATTTATTCAAATCATACCGAGGAATGGGTTCTGTTGGAGCAATGAAAAAAGGTGAAAAAATTAAATCGGAGGACGAGTACCATGGAAAAAATTATAGTGACCGCGTTCTCGTTGCAGAAGGCGTAGAAGGTTTAGTTCCGGTAAAGGGCTCGGTAAAGCAAGTGATCGATCAGGCAATCGGAGGAATAACATCCGGTATGTATTATGTAGGAGTTAGGTCAATTTTAGAGCTACAGAAAAAATCTTCTTTTATACAGATCACACACGCATCCCTTACTGAAAGTCATCCGCATAATATTCTCGTAACAAATCCGGGAGAAAATTATGTCTAAACTTCTCATCGCAACACATAATAAAGCGAAGTTTGAAGAAATCAAACACTTTCTTGGCTTGCTTCTACCACAAGCGCAGATAATTTCATTATCAGATCTCAACATAACTTATGAACCAGACGAAACTGGGAAAACTTTTTTTGATAACGCAAAAATCAAGGCAGAATACTATGGTAAGATCTCTCTCCTACCAACACTAGCTGACGATGGAGGTCTGGTCATAGATTCTCTTGGCGGGGAACCTGGTGTGAAATCAAACAGATGGCCAGGCCATCGAGGATCTGACAAGGAACTAATTACTTATTGCATGGACAGAATGAAGAAAATAGAAAAGCAAAATCGAACTGCACGGTTCGAGACCTGTCTTTATTTCTATGATCATTTAAATAAACGTAGTACTTTCGCTTCAGGTGCTGTTGAAGGTATTATCTCAGAACTTTCTACAAAGAATTTTGTTCTCGGATACCCTTACAGATCGGTATTTATAGTCGATGGATTTAATAAGTTTTATACCGATCTTTCTGAAGAAGAACATGAAAAAATCAACCATCGACTCAAAGCACTGAATCAAATAGCTCAGAAGCTAAAGACTTGGTACAATTAGGGTATGTTATCTATAGACTTCATTCGGGAGAACAAACAAAAAGTTGCAGATGCGGCGAAACATAAAAACCGCGTCGTAGAGCTAGATACAATTTTGTCATATGATGAAGAACGTAAGCAACTCATTCACAAGATACAGAAACTTCGTGAACAGCGAAATACTCAGTCAGAAGCTAAACCCGATGATTCGGTCATCGCACAAGGAAAAAAAATTAAGGAAGAGCTGAAGACATTAGAATCTCGGTTACTTGAGATAGAGACCAAACTTCAAGCACTTCTACTTCAGATACCAAATGTTCCATTGGACCGAGTTCCGGTTGGAAAGGATGAGAAGGATAATGTTCGTGAACGACTTTGGGGAAAGGTACCAGAGTTTTCTTTCAAGTCGAAATCTCATATCGAGCTCGCAGAGGACCTTGATTTGGTTGATTTTGTCAGAGGATCTAAAGTTTCGGGATATAGAGGATACTTCCTTAAAAACGAACTTGCCCAACTTCATATCGGAGTCCTTATGTTTGCCTACCAAACATTGATAAAAAATGGTTTTACTCCTCTAATTGCTCCATCATTAGTAAAGGCTTTTGCTCTCGAAGGAACGGGTCAGTTTCCATGGGGTAAGGAAGAGGTCTATGAGACAAATGACACCGATACATATCTTTCTGGTACCGCTGAGGTTCCGGTTACAGCACTTCACTCAGGCGATATTCTTGCGGAGTCAGATCTGCCAAAAAAGTATGTTGCGCTTTCCCCATGTTTTAGAAAAGAAGCTGGCTCTTATGGTAAAGATACAAAGGGCCTGTATCGTGTTCACGAATTTTGGAAAATAGAACAGGTAGTTTTAGCCAAAAATGATCCCGCTGAAGGACTCGCTATTCATGAGGAACTTATGAAAAATGCTGAGGAAATTCTTCAAGGTTTGGAGCTGCCTTACGAAGTAATGTTGATGTGTACCGGAGATATGGGCGAACCTCAACAGTATAAACACGATATTAATACCTGGATGCCATCTCGAAACGCATACTCGGAGACTATGTCAAACTCACTCATGGGCGATTTCCAAGCACGTCGTCTCAACCTAAAGTATCGAACCAAGGATGGTAAAACGCAATACTGTTACACACTAAACAATACCTGCATAGCTTCCCCACGCATACTCATAGCTCTTCTCGAAAATCATCAACAGGAAGATGGATCAGTCAAGATTCCAAAAGCTCTCCAGCCCTTTGCAGGTTTTAAAGAAATAAGAAATAAGAAATAAGTCCCGATTCTTCAGAATCGCGGATCCCGATCGTATATCGGGAAACTAAGAACTTATGGTGTTGGAGTTGGGGATGCTGGTATTCTACAGTTTACAGAGTTTTCTGTTCCGGCCATAAAGTATTCTACCTTACCGCCAATACAAGGCTTACTAACTACAGATTCTGGCTTATTAAACCAAGTATTTTGAGTACTGTAGTTCTTAAGAAGCATAGACATAACTCGGTTCCAGATAGGCGCTGCTCCTGTAACTCCGGACGCTAATGCAGGATTCATTGGCGAATTATTGTTGTTTCCTACCCATACCGAAACCAGGAATTCAGGAGTGTATCCTATCGTCCAGTTGTCTTTTTTACTATCTGTTGTTCCAGTCTTAACTGCCACTTTGTATCCGGGTATCTCAAGTTGAGAATTTGGACCGAATGCTGACTGTCGTGCTACATTATCAGAAAGTATATCGGTAATCACATATGCGGATGCTGAACTAAGTACAGGTCTTTTTTTTGGTTCATGTTCGTAAAGTTTGTCACTATCTAAACTTAATACGGAGTTAATCGGGTCTAGATCAACACGATAGCCAAGGTTTGCAAAGGTTCCATACGATCTAGCCATATCCAACATAGTAACCTCACCACCACCAAGAGTTAAGGACAGACCGTACTGCGACGAATCAATCCATGTGGAAATTCCCAGTTGTCTCGCATGTTCTATAAAGGAATTTACTCCTAACTGATTTAAGGTTTTAACAGCTGGAATATTATAAGAATTTGCAAGCGCCGATCTCAGAGTCACTCTACCGTGAAATCTGCCGTCATAGTTTACCGGACTGTATGATTCCGTATCAGAGATTCTAAAAACTACAGGTGAATCATCTATGGTAGTTGCGGCCGTCATGCCTTTTTCAAGTGCTAGGGAGTACATTAACGGCTTAATCGAACTACCCGGCTGTCTTAGTGCTGTGGTGACATTAAAGGCACCGTTTGGAGAATTGAAATAGTCGATCGAGCCTACCATCGCTATGATCTCGCCAGTTGAAGGTCTCGTGACAATTACAGCTCCATTCGTAACATTCAGTCCCGCAACCTTAGCAATTTCCTCTTGCAAAATATTCTGTACCTCATCCTGAATAGACAGATCTAGAGATGTGTTGACCCTCAGACCTCCTTCCTCTACTGTTCTAATTCCAAATTTCTTTTCAAGTTCTCCCTTTACGTAAAATACGAAATGGGGGGCATGTATAGATGTGGTGGAAGAAAAATTAGGCAGCGATTCTTGTTCGGCTGCGTTATACTGCTCTTTGGTAATATAAGACTGCTCAAGCATCTTTTTGAGCACCTCATTCCTTCTCTCAAAAGCAAACTTCGGGTTTGAAAAAGGTGAGTATATAGAAGGAGCTTGTGGTAATCCAGCTAAAAGCGCAGCTTCACTTAGTTTAAGATCCTTTGCAGACTTACCAAAATATGCTTTTGAAGCCTCCTCTATTCCGTAGGCTGATCCGCCATACGCAACTTGATTTAGATACATCTCTAGAATTTTATCTTTCCCGTACAACCTCTCGGTCCATAGCGCCAATATCATTTCCTTGATCTTTCGTTCTATTGTGCGGTCCGGGCTGAGCAGTGCCGTTTTTACGAGTTGCTGAGTTATGGTTGATCCACCTTGCACCTGCTTAGTGAGGACAAACTCTTTAAAGGCACGAGCAATTCCTCCAATTGGAGACACGCCATTATGAGTAAAGAAGTCTTTATCCTCAATGGCAATTGATGCTTGATATACGTACGGTTTAAGTTCTTTAAGCTTCACGGGCGTTCTGTTTTGATCTCTATAAAATTCATATAAAATCTTTCCGTTTCGATCGTAGATATGTGTTGATAGTGGGTAGTTTACCTTACCAATACTTCTCGGTGATGGGAGGGATTTTACCAGTAGATACGACTGATAGAACATGGTAAGAATTCCAGCGGTTAAAAAACCAATCAAGAAGAATCGTAGTTTGAGAAACGGAATCTGCTCCCCAGCAATAGACCGTCTCACAATCTTTTTTTTTAGCTTGGTAAAGGTTTTTTTCTTTTTAGTGAATATTAGAAAGCTGGCAAATCTAAAGTGAGGCACCTTTATGCTAAAGTTTGGAAGTTTGGGGCTGTGAATGGTTCGTAGGATAGCTTGCCAAGCTCTCACACAGTATCGACCAAGAAAGTTTAGAAACTTGAAGGGCGCAACTAAAATATATCGCGTTACATCGCCGATTAAGATGAAGAAATTGATCAGACCGAATAGTATATAGTAAGTTAACTTCATCCGCAGATTATAACATAATTAGCCTCGAAATTCAATTATCAAGCTTAATAAAGAGTATATAGTATTGAGTATGTAGTAATTAATCTCGAAGCTGATCAGGCGTCGATTTTAGCTTCGCCCTCACCACTAGACGATTCCACCATGTGCCTGGTGGAACGCAGGTAACGAGGGTCAAAATAGACGAGTCAGTAGTCTGATTGAGAACCGAGACCTGATCTGGCTTCACCACAAACATCTCGCTCACCACATAGTCGTAGGTTGTGTTTTGAAGATTTACCTTAATTACATCTCCCTCATTAAGAGATGGCAGGAAGGTGAAGATTGTTTTGTAGTTGTTAACATTAAATAATTGCGGGAGACTCGAGTGACCGAAAATGACGGTATTCCCCACAGAACCAGGCATCGAAACTGGTTGGTAATGAACTAAGCTCTTTGAAAGATCCTCTCCCCCTACGCTCACCTTCGCATCGTAAATATTTATTTTAGGTATTGAAATACTGTAAGCTTTTGAAGGAGTCGTTGCAGAACTTACAACCTTTGCAACTGAAGGAAACCAAAGACTGGCTTGTGTGAAGTCTCTAAGATTATTGGAATACTTCGTGGAACTCCCGAGAACCTCATTATCAAATCCTTGTGCTGTTATTCCCATCGATAACGGAATTGGCGAAGCTGAAATGTTGGGAAGAAAAAATCTAGAATAAATCTCAAAAGAGATAACTGGATAAAAAGCCCAGAAAAGAATGAGCGTTCCAGTAGTAAGGGTGATATAAGAAATCATCTGCATAGCACGACGGGTTTTCGTTTTCTTTTCTTTTACATATTTATATAGAGCCATGTAAGTTATGGATAAAGCAGTCTTAACTTAATGTTGTTCGAGAACGGAGGTAGAATATTCTTAAATAAAGCAATTGGATGTTCAACCACAAACTCCACACTTTGGGCATGATACCTATCTTTTGCAAGCTCCTGTAAAGCGCTAGTAGTCTTCCCTACCATCGAGCTTATCATTTCCTTTTCACCATCGGGTGGCACTGCGCGCACTGTCGCTTTGATTAAAAGCTGAGTGACTCCATTTTTATTAGTAACACTGAGTATCTTGTAACTCAAATTTTTAGACTCAACTACCAATCCTTTTTGCACCTTTGGCAGTAGTACCTTAATTAAGGAGAGCTTCAGTTTTTCTTTGCTTACATATGAATAAGTAACTACAACTTCTGCCTTCACGGTTACCGACTCCGCCTCCGTCCCAACCGCCTTGTCAGCATTTTTGGACTGAATTTCAATACCAGTTAAGGAACTGAGAAGTAATGCGTCTGAAGTGAGAGACTTTGCCACCTTATCTTTTGCAAACTGACGTGCTTTCTCTTTAATCTGCTCCTCAGATTTAGCTATATCTTTGTCCGAAACTACCTGGATCTGAGTTTTGGTACCTCCAGTAAAACTGCCATCATTCTTTGCTATTACAGATGAACCGGATTCATCGGCAACCGAAAATTTAGTACCTGAAGCAAGGTTTGATTCTGGTCCAATTACAGATGCTGTCACTGCAGACTTAACGGTACTAGACACAATATCTGCCGCATCTCCTGATGCAGAGGCTATTTTGACATCGGCATCAAGTGTAAAAGAAAGGTTTCCTGGTCCATTAATTACGGTGCCCTTGGAAAAGTTTTTACCCTGACTTAGACTACTGTTGTAGATAGTTACGGTACCTTTTGCAGGTTGCCCTATATTCTTTATTCCTGTGGCTGCTACCCGAGTGTCAAATTTAGCCGTTTCTGTCGCTACCAAAATGCCTACTGCGGTCGCATCAAACGATTTTGAAATCTCAAGTTTTTGGGACGGCAAAGTCATCGTGATAACGGCAGTATGCAGATTTAATTCCATTAAAAATGCGCCTATTAGAATAAGTAATATACCGATAATTATTGAAGAATGTATAAAAAGTCTTCTGGACCGGAAAACCTTCAGCTTACTTAAGTGGGTAGAAATCTCAGAAAACTTCAGAAGAGCAGATCGTACTAAACTCTCTACTGGGTTTCTGAATGCCGGTTTTAGTAACTCTGATCGGCTTACTTCTTCTGAGTCTTCTCGATCTACTCCACCTATCTCAAATCCCATACGTTCAGAAATGGTCGAGGTTGGAGCGCTTCTCGCTTCAGGTATATTTGTAGACTGGTCGAGCGCAAGTTCTTCGTCTAAATCTCCATCTTCAGATCCTTCAAGCTCACTCTTATTTTCCTGTCTCTGTGTAGGGCGATCCATTGGGACAGTTTGCATCTGTGTAGCGAAGGCATAAATAAGACCGTTTATCATATTGTCCTCAGTGGCGAGTGTAATGGAAGGTTGATGATTGAAGAGCCTGTCGTCCCAGGTATGCTCGACAAGATCTGCTCCCTCCTGATGATCTGTTGATGGAAGCATAACTATTCGCGATGGAAGTACGTGACTTTCCTTAATCGATGCTAAGGTCTCGTTAAGGTCGTGGAGAAAGCTTTTCTTTCTCATTGTAGAAACCTGAGCTATGAGTTTTCCTGATTGATATATAAAAACAGTAAGGTTAGTCCGATCTGATTCTATTAGGAGTGCTGTTAACCCTTGATGATCTTTATCAAATAGATACTTTAAATATGCTTCATGTACCTCTATGAATCCCATAGGTTTGAGCTCCATACTTTTTACAAGATTTTTAATGCTAGATAAATGTTGCTTCTTCAACTCATGAGTTTCTGGTTCTACCAGATGCGAGTAAACAAAGAAGATGATATCATCAAAGGTTTTTTTAGTTCTTACCTCAAGTTTATACAAAGCATCGTCAACATCATCTGCAAGATGATCCCATCTATTTGTTAGCGTAAACTTTTCGCTGTCAATCTTCACTAGATTTGAAGAATCCGAGTCTGACTCTAGGTACATAATTACGCCATCGTTTTCACGAAGGAGAAGACCTATAAATCCTTTACTAGTTTTTTTTAAAAACGAAAACGGATTAAGGTTCATAGGTATAGTCTACTTTGCTGAGGAAGGTAAAATCTTAAAATTCGTTAACACCTGATTTACCCCAGTCTCAGCAGTATTTAGCGCCTGCTCGTATGAGACTCCTTTAATTGTTTCATTAATTGCATTCTGCACATATCCAGATATCGAGTCGTTTAACCCTGAATCGTAGGTCCGAGTAATCATTGGAACTGAACGGAACACCCCTTCCCCCTGCGCTTGTTTAATTACAGCACCTAAATATTCATGTTTTACAAGAAGATCACCAAGATCCTGTCGAGAGTATGCTGTTCCGAAAAATCGCACCTTAGACTGGAGCTCAAATATCTTCGTTTCCGATTCCTTTTCAGATAGATACTTTAAAAACTTCCAAGCTTCAATTTGGTTTTTACTATACCTCGATACTCCCTCAACCCAGTAAGAAGCTATCGAAAGTGGCTTACTTCCTGGTATTACCGGTACAGGAACTACCTTCATAGAAAGATCGGGATTCATTGATTTAATCGTTAGGGCTTCCCAAGACGGGGCTATAATCATGGCTACTTTCTCCTGAGAGAATGCCTGAACTGAGTTTGGCATCTGCTCATCCCACGTTGCAGTATCTGACTCTGCAAATCGTCTATAGCTTTCCAGTGCTCCCGCAGCCTCTGGCCTGCTCAACTGAGCTACATCTCCGCCGTTTTGAGCAAGAAAAAGTCCAAAGATGTCTGAGTAATGTTCTACATTCGATGCAGTTCCTAATGCAATACCTGAGGTTACAATTCTTCCTGTTTGATTCTTAACGGTTAGCTTAGAGACGTCATCTAAAATATCTTCCCAACTTACTGGTCCGGAAGCAATGCCTGCTTTTCTGAACAACTCCTGGTTGTACATTAAGACAAGTCCATCTACGCTTAATGGCATTCCATATGCACTGTCACTTATTATAAGATCGCTACTATGTATGGGATAAAACAACTTCTTAAACTCACTTACAGACATGATGGTATTTGGCAATGGACTGAGAATGTCACGCATCTCTGGCACCCAGGTGTTGTGAAAACGAAATATGTCTGGACCACTCCCATTTTTACTTCTTGCCACAACCTTTTCTCGATAGTCTGTCGGAACCATTTTCGTATATGTAATGGTTACGTTTGGGTTTTTTTTCTTATAGTCATCGATAAGAGGCTGCATAACATTCCTATCCTCCCACAGTCCCCAGTAACTCAGTGCAATAGCCTTTTCTGATCCAGACCCTTTCAGAAAGAAGCTAAGAAGCAGTCCAAAAATGACCACAAAAAATAGAACAGATCCTCCCACAATTACATATTTAATACCATGATCAGAGTGCGGTTCAGGCATGGGAGCTGTTAAAGGAGACGCAGTCGGTTTTTGAATTGGTGGGACAAGCTCGGCAGGTACCTCCTCAGCTTGCAAAGGCTGTGGATTTATTTTATCATCAACCATACGATTTATGATACCAAATCAAGAGGCCGAACGCTCTCTCTATTATCATTCTGCAATGGCATTTGCACTGGTCGTTGTCGGAACAATGGGACTTATTGCTGCGTTTACTGTTTTAATGACCCAAAGAGTCGGATCGCGTATCTACCCAAACGTCTACATTAACTCATATAACGTGGGCAATCTCACCAAAGAAGAGGCTAAAAAACTACTTTCACGCTCTGATTCTCGATACCTTAGCACCTCTGTGACGGTACTTTATAAGTCTGATCCAGTTGCTACTCTCTCAGCCAAGATCCTTGGTCTCAAGCTTGATACAGACTTTATTCTAGAAGAAGCGTACATGATCGGACGCTCAGATCAGTTTCCTATAAAAATCGGGCAAAAACTTGGCTCATTTTTTGGACTAAGTAAGCACAACTTTAGTACATCTCTTCAATACGACGAACAACATTTTACTGAGGTTATAACCACCGCGGAAGATTCGTACAACAAGCCTGCAAAAAATGCCCTCTTCACCTTCAAGGATGGGCGCGTACTTAAGTTTCAACCTGAGGCAAACGGAGTAAAAATTGAGTCAGCGAAATTTTTAAGCGATGTCCGACAAAAAATTCAGACCATTAAGACTAATCCAAGAAATATTAGCGTGTCCATTGAGGAAACTCTTCTTAAGCCTGAAATCACACTCGCTCAATCGAATAACTTTGGCATAGAGGAACTAATAGGAGAGGGTCAATCTGATTACAATGGCTCCATTCCTGGACGAGAACATAACGTAGTTCTTGGAACCTCAAAGTTTAACGGTGTTCTAATTCCAAAAGGAGAAACTTTTTCCTTTAATCAGACTGTTGGTGATATTTCTGCTTTAACAGGATACCAACCAGCATACATCATCCAGAATGGAAAGACGGTCCTTGGAGATGGGGGTGGAATCTGTCAGGTTTCCTCTACTCTCTTTCGAGCCGCTTTGAATACGGGTCTACCAATAATTAGTCGTACAGCACATGCATATCGAGTTCACTACTACGAAAATGATACCGGTCCTGGATTTGATGCAACGGTTTTTTCACCATCGGTAGATCTCAAGATTCAGAACGATACTCCAGCAGCAATTCTTATCCAGACCAGCGTGGATGAAGTGAACAGACTTGTCTACTTCAAACTCTATGGTAAAAAGGATGGGAGGAAAGTAGAGGTTTCAAAGGCTGAGGTATGGGATGTGTCTCCGCCTCCCGAACCTTCATATGAGGATGATCCCACGCTTCAACGAGGAATAACAAAGCAGATTGATTTTGGTGCATGGGGTGCAAAAGCACGATTTAGCTACAAGGTTACCTATCCAACAAATGAGGTTAAGGATGAAATATTCTACTCAGTTTATCGACCATGGAAAGCTATCTTCATGGTCGGCACTAAAGATAGTTGATTTATCTGAAGAGACTTGGGCGACCGAGTTTGTATGAAGGGTCTTTGACCTTTCGTTCCCCAATCTTCTTAGCAGGAACTCCAGCGACAATAGTGAGTGGCTCAACATCCTTTGTAACAATTGCTCCCGCAGCAACAATTGCTCCTCTACCTACCGTGACACCGGGCAATATGATGGCACGGGGACCAACAAAAACATAGTCCTCTATAGTAACCGGTTTCGTGATCGCCTTGAATGAACTGTCATGAATATCGTGCTGAGAGTTGTAGACCATCACCTCAGAGGCGAGAGCTACATGATTGCCTATGGATAGCTTATCTCTTCCATCAAGCACCGCCCTCTCTCCAATGACGGTATCCTCCCCAATTGCAATATGGCTTGGATCATAGAATACCGCTCCCATATGGATGGTTGAGCCTTTCCCTATCTTTATTCCCGATGCTCGCTGAAAGGTCTTTCTGAGATTGTGAGAAGGTATTGCTCCGGTGATATGCAGCAAGAAAATTTCGGTTTCTTTTATGACTGCCGTTAATCTTCTGATTATTTTATTAAGCATATATATCATTGTACATTATTAATGTACTATAGCTGCCTGCCGGCAGATAGGCTACATTCCTAACGCCCTCTTATATACCGCGACCGTCTCCTTTGCCATGGTTTTAAATGACATATTGCCTAACAATATAGACGCGTCTACTTTTGGAGTATCTCTAAGAACTTGCTCAATTGTTTCCTGGATATCAGAAACTGAGTTCGGATTGAATGCGGTGTAACTGTCTCCTAAGGTTTCCTTAAAGACCTCGATGTTTGAGGCAATAACAGGAGTATTAAAGTACAACGCCTCCATTGGCGTTAGTCCGTAACCTTCAGATAATGATGGGTGAACTAATGCATTTGCATGTTTATAGAAAAACACAAGGTCCGACAACGAAGCATTATGATACATAACAATTCTGTTGCCCCTATCTAAAGACTTAATTAAGTCTCGCATCTTCCCGGAAAAATGGTCTTCCGGACCAACTAATACCAACTGGCAGTCGGACTTAATACTTGCGTACGCCTCGATCAACTTATCCACATTTTTATGGGGATAAAAGTTGCCTACGTACAACAAGAAAGGTTTTGTAAATTGCTTACCTAACAATCTATTTTCAGTTGCAGTTATCAACTTAAGATTAAGTCCTTCTGGAGTCACGAATATTTTTTCTTCCGCTGCGCTGTACAGTTTCAAAACCTGTCTTTTTACAAACTCTGTTGGCGTGATAATCGCTCGGCTATTTTTTATTGACTGCTCGATTACCCGAGTCATAGCAAAGTACTTTGGATAGTACTCTAGACCGGACTTTGTAGATGCTTTACCTGTCTTAAACAACACGGGAGTTAAATCATGAATCGTTGAGACGAACGGATCTTTATACAGTAACGGATAGCTAAAGTAAGTAAAGTGCATAAGATCGAGTTTGTAGCTGATTAGTTGTACCAAAAAACCTGTTTGCTCGGCGATCGTATGCCATCGATAATCTGCTTTTACGATATT
>Ga0138256_10002544_pt1 | contig 19561 bp, 18 predicted proteins | sample KNB2016incub_MG_FD_105486 | JGI IMG/M metagenome (GOLD analysis project Ga0138256, IMG submission 105486) | Active sludge microbial communities from wastewater in Klosterneuburg, Austria - KNB2014incub_MG | ecosystem: Engineered > WWTP > Activated sludge > Unclassified | place: Austria... | reverse complement strand
ATTGTACAATGCTGACATTATCCCGGTCATTTATCAGATGGGATCACTGGGAGCATCGGGGGATCTTGCTCCCTTGGCACATCTAAGCTTACCACTTCTTGGAGTTGGAAAAGTATATATTGATGATATAATAACGGACAGTGGATCAGCATTGGCACAAAAAAAGATATCTCATCTTACTCTGAAATCCAAGGAAGGACTTGCTTTGCTCAATGGCACTCAGTTTTCGCTGGCATATGCGTCAGTCATTGTTGCTGAAGCAAAAAGTATTTTTCATTTGGCCAACAAGATTGCGGCATTATCTATGGATGCATTTGTTTGTGATATTTCGCCATTTGATCGGCTGCTCCATGAAATCAGACCACATAAAGGTCAGTTGATGACAGCAAAAGAAATATATGGTTATTTGGCCGATAGTGATATAAGAAATCTTCAGAAACTTAGTATTCAGGATCCGTATTCATTCAGATGTGTACCACAAGTGCATGGAGCAAGTTATCAGGCTATACTTCATGCGGAAGAAGTAGTCAATACTGAAATAAATTCCGTTACAGACAATCCTAATGTCTTTCACGAAGAAGACAAGATCCTTTCAGGTGGTAATTTTCACGCACAACCTCTGGCATTGGTCCTCGATTATTTAGCTATAGCTATGGCAGAGTTGGGTAGTATATCAGAGCGTAGAGTATATCAGCTCATTAATGGTGACAGAGGACTTCCTGCTTTTCTGACCAAATATCCTGGATTGGATTCGGGTTTTATGATCGCACAATATACGGCTGCGTCCATAGTAAGTCAAAATAAACAATATTGTACGCCTGCTTCCATAGATTCTATCGTATCAAGCAAAGGTCAGGAAGATCATGTTTCCATGGCAGCAAATGCAGCGACCAAGGCATATCGGGTACTTCAGAATCTAAAATCACTCCTAGCCATTGAACTTATGACCGCTGGGCAAGCACTGGAGTTCAGAAGACCGGTAAAATCATCAGAAACACTGGAATATATATTTGCGGCATTACGTCAAAAAATTGAATTTCTGGAAGAAGACAGATTGATGCATGACGACCTTAAAAAATCAGAAAAACTTATCAATGAATGGGTCGTAGGAGGTATTGTTTAGGACTGATTTTTCCATGGTTGTTTTGTTGTTCGATACTGGGTCAATCTTATTCATTCAATATATTGTACGCACCAACAAAATTTATTAAACACGCCAAAAAAAGTACATTTGAAGCACCGGCATATTCTCAATTGTGGCAGTCAAGTCTGAATTTTCATCAGAATGGTTCAAAACACTGGCAAAGGTACTGGAATCGACCATCCATAGAATTGAATATGCTGTATATGCATTTTGGCAATGATGACATATTAGGCAAGGCATTTGGATGTATTCCTTCGGTTCGCTTTAAACTGACAAAGGTAAAAACTATAGATATTAACTTTCATGTTGGCTTTGGTGGAGCCTATTTAAATAAAAAGTACGACAAAATTAGTAACCCACTCAATAATGCAATAGGATCACATTGGAATAATGTTACTCAATTTGCATTGTCTATAGAAAGACAAGTTTATAAAAATTTTCATATCGCTGTTGGAGGACATTTTACCCACTTTTCAAATGCCAGAACTGCTTCCCCTAATAGAGGCATCAATACAGCAGGTTTAACTTTTGGTGTAATTCAAAGTTTTGAGGGAAAATCAGATAAAAGAGAAGAAAATAAATTCCTATCTGATACTTTAGAAAAAAGCGGGGACACTGTTATTTTAAAGCGCAGGTGGGGAGGGGATTTTTTAGCTGGATACGGTATTTCTGAATATAGTTTTACAGGTGGGCCAAAATATGGCTCTTATTTTATGAATGTCGGATTATCTTATTCCATTTCACCGTTTTTGAAGATCATTTTAGGTGGTGAATACGAATATAATCAAAGTGTATATCAATTTTATTATCAGGACTTTATACCAGCAGATGAAGCGAAGCAGAAAGCAACTAAAATAGCTTCTTATCTGGCCGCAGATCTTGCCTTTGGAAAAGTTGTTTTCAGAGCTCAATCAGGATATTATTTACCGTATCCGGAGTTGAGAGAAAATACCACACCATATTACATCAAGCTAAATATCAATGTATATCCATTTCCTGATCATTGGCGGTTGCGACCATATTTGGGTATATTGCTAAAGTCACATGTTGAAATAGCTCAATATATGGGTTTGGTATCCGGGGTGTCATTCTGACTAAATCTAAAAATAATGATTCTATACTTTTGCAAGACAAAGTATGTCAAGTATAGGATGATTTATTTGTGTTTAGCAACGAACAATTTCAACAATGAGGATGATGTTTTGGTCATTTCCAAAGCTACTGAAATTTGTTTAACTTTGCATCATCTTTAAGTATTACTCTGACCGACCAAAACCTAACCAAAGATGACTGAAGAACAAATATATAACCCAACCAATAAAATCAGAATTGTCACAGCAGCTTCTCTTTTTGACGGGCACGATGCTGCTATTAATATTATGAGGCGTATCATGCAGCGATCTGGGGCAGAAATTATTCATCTCGGACACAATCGGTCTGCACTGGAAATAGTGGATACAGCCATTCAGGAAGATGTCCAGGGCATAGCCATTACTTCCTATCAAGGAGGACACAATGAGTTTTTTAAGTATATTTATGATCTCCTCAAAGAAAGAGGATGCGGCCATATAAAAATTTTCGGTGGCGGCGGAGGTACAATCTTACCCGCTGAGATTCAGGATTTACATGATTATGGGATTTCCAGGATTTATTCTCCGGATGATGGCAGGCATATGGGTTTGCAGGGCATGATCAATGATTTGCTCAGACAATGTGATTTTCCGATTGGCGACCGGTTACATGGGGAAGCGGAGTCACTCAATCATCAAAATCCACACCACATTGCCAGAGTGATATCCGCATTGGAGAATTTTCCTGAAAAGTATAATGATGTTCTTCAAAACATTATACCGTCTCCCAAAAAGATCCCGGTATTAGGTATAACAGGTACAGGAGGCTCGGGTAAGTCAAGTATGGTGGATGAACTGGTAAGAAGGTTTTTACTTGATTTTAAAGATAAAAAAATCGCCATTGTATCTGTAGATCCATCCAAACGGAAAACAGGTGGCGCATTGTTGGGCGACCGGATCAGAATGAATGCTATCAACAATGACCGAGTATATATGCGTTCGCTGGCGACACGACAATCTAATCTGGCGCTCTCCAAATATGTTCAGGGTGCAGTCAATGTCCTTAAAGCTTCTGGATTTGATCTCATCATCCTGGAGACATCCGGTATTGGTCAGTCAGACACTGAGATAGTAGATCATTCAGATGTATCTATGTATATCATGACACCTGAATATGGCGCAGCAAGTCAACTCGAAAAGATAGATATGCTTGATTTTGCAGACATTATTGCCATCAATAAGTTTGACAAAAAAGGAGCATTGGATGCATTAAGGGATGTGAAAAAGCAATATCAGCGAAATCATAACCTTTGGGATATAGATGTTGAAACCTTACCTGTTTACGGAACCATAGCTTCTCAGTTTAACGATCCCGGAACCAATAAATTGTATAAAAAACTCATAACCATTATAGACCAAAAAGCAGGAACTGATCTAAGAACTCAAATAGTTTTACCAACCGGTGATAGTGAAAAACTATACATAATACCACCATCAAGGGTCAGATACCTGTCTGAAATATCAGAAAATAATCGCCATTATGATCGTAAAGCCCGGGAACAATCCAATGTTGCTACAAAGGCTTACAGCATTCTGAATACAACGGATATTATTACTGATGAGCAGGTAAAGTCTGTTTTACTCCAGGAATACAAAAGAGTATATGATGACCTCAGTGGGGAAAATAAACGTATCATCGAATCATGGGAATCAAAAAAAGAAAATTATTCAGGCGACGAGTATGTCTACAAAGTCAGGGATAAAGAGATAAAGATCATTCCTTTTACAATTTCGTTATCGCATCTCAGAATTCCCAAAATCAGCCTCCCTAAGTACAGAGACTGGGGAGATATATTGATATGGAATCTTCAGGAAAATGTTCCTGGCGAGTTTCCATATACTGCTGGTGTGTTTCCGTTCAAACGTGAAGGAGAAGATCCGACCCGTATGTTTGCAGGAGAAGGTGGACCCGAGCGTACCAACAAAAGATTTCATTATGTATCTATAGGTTTACCTGCCAAAAGATTGTCTACGGCATTTGATTCTGTTACTTTATATGGCGAAGATCCCCATTACCGACCTGATATTTATGGAAAAATCGGTAATTCAGGGGTAAGTATTTGTTGCCTGGATGATGCCAAAATTCTGTATTCCGGTTTTGATCTGTGTCATCCTTCTACGTCAGTTTCAATGACAATCAATGGTCCAGCGGCCACTATTTGTGCATTTTTTATGAATGCGGCAATAGACCAGCAATGCGAAAAATATATTAGAGCCCATGATCTCTTGGGATTGACAGAAGATAAACTGAAAGAGAAATATGAAGACAAAGGCATAAAGCGTCCGGTATACAAAGGTGCGCTTCCGGAAGGAAATGACGGTTTGGGAATCTTGTTGCTCGGCATCACAGGGGATGAGATACTTCCTGCAGACATTTATCAGGAGCTAAAAGCAAAAGTGTTGAATTCTGTAAGAGGAACAGTCCAGGCAGATATTCTCAAAGAAGATCAGGCACAAAATACATGTATCTTCAGTACTGAATTTTCATTGAGACTGATGGGTGATGTACAGCAATATTTTATTGATCATGATGTGCGCAATTTTTATTCAGTATCCATATCAGGGTATCACATAGCAGAAGCAGGAGCAAATCCGATTTCACAGCTGGCCTTTACACTTTCCAATGGTTTTACTTTTGTAGAATATTATTTAAGTCGGGGCATGCACATAGACGATTTTGCACCCAATTTATCTTTCTTTTTCAGCAATGGAGTAGATCCGGAATATGCCGTCATAGGTCGTGTTGCAAGGCGTATTTGGGCCAAAGCGATGAGATACAAATATGGAGGAAATGCCAGGTCTCAAATGCTCAAATACCACATCCAGACATCCGGACGTTCGCTGCACGCACAGGAAATAGCATTTAATGACATCAGGACAACACTGCAAGCATTGTACGCCATTTATGATAACTGCAACTCTCTGCATACCAATGCTTATGATGAAGCGATCACCACACCTACTGAAGAAAGCGTACGTCGTGCCATGGCCATACAGCTTATTATAAACAAAGAACTAGGTTTGTCAAAAAATGAAAATCCTTTGCAGGGCTCATTCATAATTGAAGAACTTACAGATCTGGTGGAAGAAGCAGTGTTGTCAGAGTTTGATCGGATTACGGAGCGAGGAGGTGTGCTTGGTGCGATGGAGACCATGTATCAGCGCAGTAAGATACAGGAAGAATCTCTGTACTATGAGACTTTAAAGCATACTGGCGAATTTCCTATAGTAGGAGTCAATACATTTTTGTCTAAAGAAGGTTCTCCAACCATCATACCGGCAGAAGTCATACGTGCCACAGAAGAAGAAAAAGTAGCACAGATACAGACCGTAGAAAACGTACAACACCAAAACAAAGACTTATCATCTATTGCACTTTCAGCTTTGCAAAAAGCAGCCATCAACAATGAAAATCTGTTTGACAAACTTATGGAGACTGCAAAATATTGTACCCTTGGTCAGATCACCAATGCGTTGTATGAGGTAGGAGGAAAGTATAGAAGAAATATGTGATATTCAACAATATTCTATAAAATTATTACAGATTGCTCGTTTATCGTATTCATTCAAAAACGATTGAGCAGTGAATAATGTAAGCCATTTTTCAAATTGTATAACATAACCTGATGTTAGAAGCATCATCTTTGTGGAGTAAATTTTTATTATAAATTCTCCAATAAAATGGAGTACAAATCACTGAAAAATGAATACGACAGTAGTAAAAGGAAACTGGGACGAACAAAAAGGAAAACTAAAGCAAAAATTCGCAAATCTTACAGACAATGATCTTTTGTTTGCGGAAGGTAAAAAGGATGAGATGCTTGGAAAACTGGAAATCAAACTAGGCAAAACCAAAGAGGAATTGCACAACATTATTTCCTCGCTTTAAGCATTAAATATTTTTTAAAAGTTGCCGTTGGATGTAAATATCTGACGGTAATTTATACTTCTTTTTTCGATGGCGGTTTTAAACTTTAAAAGACGATTTGTGCATTAATTATCATGTATTTATTTCGAAAATTTCTAAAGATCAAGCACTGAAAATCTACAAAGCTTTACCTAAAAATTTTCCCAAACTATATTTAAAAAATCAAACAAAATTAATGAAATGAAAGACCCAAAAGTAATTAGAAAACTAGGGATCTGGTTGGATCATCAGCAGGCGCACATGATGGAGTATATACCTATTGAAAGTGACACAGAAATGAGTTCTATCACCAACTTGCATCTCAATGATGAGGCTGGAGTCAGTCAGAATGAAAATGTGGTACACAATAAGGAACAGCGTGATCAGGCCGGATTTTATAAGAAACTGGCGGATAAGATTGTAGTATTCGATGAAGTAATTTTATTTGGTCCCACAGATGCGAAATTGGAATTGCTGAATATATTAAAAGAAGATCATCATTTTGATAAGATTAAAATTGAAACCATACAGGCGGATAAAATGTCAGAAAATCAGCAAATGGCTTTTGTTAAAGCACACTTTTCTGCACATTAAATTATTATAAAGTTTAAACAATATATACTCTAAAAGATGAATACGAAAACTTTAGGATTGGTACTTGCTATAGCTGGTATACTAATGATCATATATACAGGCTTTAATTATGTCACTACTGAAAAGATAGTAGACATAGGCCCTTTAGAAATAAGTGGGGATAAAAATAATTATGTCCAATGGTCTCCATATGTTGGAGTTGCTTTATTGGCAGTAGGTTTGTTGCTTACTTTCTTAAAAAACAAATCAACATAACATCATCGTTCAGTTTGTAAAATAGAATATTGCTTTTAGGAAATTTTTATTTATTCGAAAAATCAAGTTTAACTGAAAAGTTAATCCGGTTACACTAATTTAAATTTTAATGCAAAATCTGTAATTCAGAGCCAAAATTAGGTAACGGAATCATATAATTACACTCTTATCTTTGCTCAAACAAATTAAATCATTCATCATGCCATTATTAAATATTTTCATAGTTCTCATAGTTGCCGGAGTGATCTTATGGTTAGTAAATAACTATATTCCTATGGACGCCAAAATAAAACGTATATTAAACGCCGTTGCGGTTATTGTATTGGTAGTTTGGTTATTGCAGATATTCGGGATTTTAAGTTCTCTTAAAAGTATTAAGATTTAAGAAGTCCGGACCATATTAAATAGTCATTTATCCAGAATATACCATTCACTAAAATCAATTAAATGCCAAGAATTAATGTCTTTATTATGTTAGTTATTTTTGGAATGTTGTTATAACTCGTAAACAATTACATCCCTATGGATCGTAAAATCAAAAGCATACTTAATGTAGTCGCTGTGATTTTTATTTTGATCTGGTTACTTAAAGTATTTGGAATAATAGCCATTTGACCCTGAGGGATTTAAACTCTATTTTCTTTTTGATATAAGTATTCTCTAAACTTTAATCATATTCGGATGAGGTTAAAAAAGCTTCTTAACTGTTATGTCAGTCATGAAGCTTTTTTTATTTTTTCTGACCACATTAAATAACTCCATCCCTGGCCGGATGATACGAAGATATTTTTCCTGAAGGTGCGATTAATATACACATTAAATGTCAAAACTGCACTAAAGGATGGAACATTATAAGATTATTTAAAAAGAAATGTGCTGTTATAAAAACCAATGATTTTAAAGTTTCTTAAAGCCAATAAAGTTTGCTGAGAACGTACAAGTATATCCGGAAGACAAAAACTTAGTTACCATTTTGGACATCTTTACAGTAAATATGTGTAGAATTTATTGTGTATTTTTTGTAACACGTATCTTTAAATCATGAAATCTGATGTATGAAACTGCAAAAATACTTATTGAGCTACACCAATATAAAAAGGGACATTCTGAATTCAGAAATGCCCCTTTTGAAACTGTCGTTTAAAAAAAGTTAAAGAGTCGTTGATCTTATTTGTTAAAATCTGTATCCTAATGACAAGCCAAAACCTGTATTTTTAATTGTAGTTTCGCCTCCTGGAAATCTGTTGTCTTCAGGGTGTATATTGACCATACCAAATTGTGTATTTAATTGTATAAATATACCTCCGGCCATTTCGTATCCGGCAAACAAATTACCGCCTATGTCCAAAGCTTTAAAGTATGTGGTAGTCAAAGGGTCGTTAACGTCAACTTCATTTTTGAACTCCACATCTGACTCTACACTTCCCAGGCTTGATTCATATGTTGCTTTTCCTTTGATACCATAACCGACATAAGGACCAAATCCGATCATAACAAATCCATTGCCCAATTGGCTTTTATATACCAGATTCAAGGGTAATTCAATGTATGACAGGTTGTATTTTCCCGTTACATCACCATCTGTAATTTTCGATCCTTTTGTTGAAAAAAGTAGCCCTGGCTGAAAATAGAATTGAGGCACAATTGGGATTTGGGCATTGACTCCTGCATGAAATCCAATGATTCCGGTGCTGGATAGCTTATCACCATTAAAATCTTTCCCGGTTAAATTCTGATAATTGGCACCACCGAGTACAGCAAAACTCGTTTTAACTTTTCCTTCGTTTTGAGCCAGGATTAGACCCCCTGTAAACATATTTAAACACAATAATAATATTAACTTTTTCATCTGTTTATTTTTTATTTTTTTTAAAGGTCAGATGGAATCCCTGCCCGTATTGTAGCAGGCGGGTTTGATAAAAAATAATCATTGTGGTTTGTACCCGTCTGAACACGTTAGTCGGGCAGGTAAAATAAACCCTGATTATTTTTTATGTCGATTTCATGGGTTTTGATTTAATTTATTCTGAAATATTAATTATTTTGCTGCTACTTTTTCGGCATCAGATTTCATCTTTTCATTGGCTGTAATCAGAAACTCAACCCTTCTGTTTAAGAGACGACCTTCTTCTGTAGTATTAATATATTTTGGTAAAAGTTCACCAAAGCCATTGATAGTTAATCTAAAATCTTTTACCCCTTTTTCCATAAGGTAAAGAGAAACTGCAGTAGCTCTTTGTTCAGACAAATTTTTGTTGTAAGCCTCACTTCCCTTGCTGTCAGTATGTCCTTGTACCTCTATATTTGTGTCTTCATAATCTTTCATGATAGTAACTAATTTGTCCAGATTAGATTTCGCTTCATTGGATAAATTTGATTTATCAAATCCGAATAATATGTTACTGCTAAATTCTACCACAATCCCTTCACCTACACGGATTACCTGAGCATCAGGAACGGACTTTTTTATTTCTTCGGCTTGTTTGTCCATTTTATTTCCTATGACGGCGCCTGTTGCCCCACCCACTGCTGCACCAATGACAGCACCCAATGCAGTATTTCCAGTAGCTTTACCAATGATTGCTCCCATAGCGGTGCCTGATGCTGTGCCTATTACAGCTCCTTTTTGTGTTTTATTGAGTGAACTGCAACCCATTGATAACATGATCATGCATAAAATAATGGGAATAAACCCTTTTCTTAAATCCTTCATTTTTAAAATTTTAATTGAAAAAAATACATATTTATATTATGGTGTAAGGTAACCGGTATTATATAAGTCATTGTTACAGAATAATTTCTTTATATTATAAGATTTAGTTCTATTTGTCCTTTATGTTGAATTTTGTAAATGATTCTTTCAATTTTGTAAAATTTTTTAAGTTGCTAGATTATTTTTGATTTAAATGAAAATTTTACAACACAATAAGATGATGAATATGAATGATGGAAAAGATAAGGAAAATGAAAGAATAGAAAATATAATTATATAAAATCATATAATCTATTTAGATAATTGTGTAATGATCCGTTGGACTTTAATGGTTAACTTTGTAAATAAAGTTTATAATCATTTAAAACACACGTTATGAAAGTCTTTTACAGAATTGCCATACTTCTATCCTTTATTTGGTGTCAAAATATTAAAATTTTAGCCCAGAACCCAAATTTAGGTTCAGCCCAAAGTTTTGTTATATTTACTGGTGTTGGAGATTTTAATGTTACCGGGGCAGCCAATGTAACTGGTGATGTCGGAACAGATTTTGGCACTTTTGTAGGATTTCCACCAGGAATTTTAACAGGTCAAAAATATGTTTCTGATGCAAGTTCAGCCCAGGCTATGATCGATGTTGGATTGGTATATGCTGATTTAGCAACCCGCACATGTACTACTAATATTGGAGTTGGTATGGGAACGGGTCAGATATTAACTCCTGGAGTATATTGTACAGGAGGTGCTGCTACACTGGACGGTTTGCTTATATTTGATGCACAGAATATTTCAAATGCTTTATTTATCATTCAGATAGATGGGGCTTTTGCTACCAGTAGTACAGCCAGTATTTCTCTTATAAACGGAGCATCATCATGCAACATTTATTGGCAAGTGAATGGGATGTTTACTTTAGAAGATGAATCTGACTTCAAAGGAACAGCACTTGTAACAGGAGCGGTTAGTTTATTAGGCAATGCTGTTTTGGAGGACAGGGTACTTGTGACAAGCGGTGCAATCAATATGGATGCAAATATTGTTGTACCTTGTGATGTGTTACTACCTATTCAACTTATCTCCTTTGAGGTAAAGCTAAGTCATAATTCTGATAAAGTGATTTTAGGCTGGCAAACATCATCTGAGATAAACAGTTCTCACTTCATGATAGAAAAATCTTCTGATGGTTTATATTTCACACCAATAGGACAAATTAACGCAATGGGCAACAGCCAGTCTTTGGCTTCATATACTTTTTATGATGATTTCCCATGTGACTCATTCAATTATTACAGACTAAACCAGTTTGACATTGATGGCAGCCATATGTATTCTTATACACGTATGGTGTATTATCCAGTAACAACAATAGATGTAGTTATATTTCCTAACCCATTTTCCAATGAGATTACGATTAAAACAAATGGTGAAAAAGGAAATAATAATATGAATCTCTCACTTTACCAACCGAATGGTCAAAAAGTATCAGATATTACTTTTTCTGAAATGGTTTTTACTTTTAAAACAAACCACCTGATTCCAGGTCAGTATTTTTATATTATAACCAAAGACAAAAAAAGAATCAAAACAGGTACGCTCGTTTCATTGTAACTTTTACCATAAAAAGTGGTATACTATATAGATATTCAGATGCAAAATGTAATTTTTCTGCGTTTCCATTTAAAGTTCAGAAATAGAGCACTAGAGAAGAAGAGAAATCACAAATCAAAGGGGATGAAAATAGCTATATTAAACCTTTGAGTAGCTACGAATAGGATTTTAAGTATGGTTTTTTTTTGTATCGGTAGGACGGGTGTATAAATATTGAAAAAGGAGCAATTTTATCGTGTATTTTTTTTGAGCAGGGTATTTTAGATCATTGGCATAAAAAAGACTTTTTGTTGACTTTTGTTTTCATTTAAATAGATCTTAATGCATAAAAATCTGGATTGAGTTCCTACATGAATGTTAAAAGGACAACTGGAAATCTGTAAATTATATAACTTCAATACATCATTGTGTAATGGTATAAATTTTTAATAAGTGCATCTTTGTTTTTGAATAATAATCAAATTTTTATGAATTACTTGAATACCGTAGCCGCCATTAATTCTTTGGTAGAAATCAATAATGATAGAATTGAAGGGTATGCTACTGCCACTCTTGAGACAGAAGAAAAAGAGCTTAAAATATTATTCGAACAATTGGCTGAAACAAGCCGTGTATTCAATTCAGAATTGATTTTTGAAATTCATAAATTAGAAGGCACTCCCGTTGAAGGGTCGACAATGATTGGTAAGTTCTTCAGAGTGTGGATGGAAATGAAGACGGCAATCACCGACCGTGACAGAAAAGCAATATTAAAATCCTGTGCATACGGAGAAGAAATGGCAATGGAAACCTATAACATTGCCCTTAGCAGAGATTTGGAAGATTTACCTTCTGAAATTCAAATTATCATTCAGAATCAGAGAGATATTTTAAAAAAAGATGGGGACAAAATAAATGAAATGATTACAACTCTTGATGCTGTTGAAGTTTAATACATTCGTGCTTACATAAAATCCAGCACAATAGTTTAATTTGTTAGATTTGATTTAGAGTCTGTCTAAAATTTAATTTTTGTGTTTATGCTCAAACATGAAAATTTAAACTTACTCTTATTTTATAGCTTTGAAGTTGAATTCTCTAATGAACCCCAATACTGATTATATGGAAATAATGAATTCAGTTCGTTCTAAAACCTTCACCTTTTTTGAAGAAATAGCAGATATTTTTACTTTTATTCAGGTTATTATTAAAGAAACCTTTTCACGTGATTTTGAATTCAAGGAGTTTTTTTACCAATGTTTTCAGATAGGGTATAAAACACTGCCACTGATAGCGATCACAGGGACTATTATGGGCTTGGTATTAACCATCCAATCCAGACCGGTTTTGGCTGATTTTGGCGCGGTATCAATGCTTCCCGGCATGATAGCAGTTTCACTTATCAGAGAAATGGGACCTGTTATCACAGCGCTTATTTGTGCAGGAAAGATAGGATCAGGTATTGGTGCGGAATTAAGTTCGATGAAAGTCACTGAACAAATTGATGCAATGGAATTATCATCCACTAATCCTATCAGATATTTGGTAGTAACCCGCATCCTGGCTACAACTTTTATGTTACCGGTTTTAGTCCTTTATGCCGATTTGCTTGGGATATTGGGGAGTTGGGCTGGAGCAAATATAAAGGGTGACGTAACTTTTATCCTTTTCTTTTCTCAGGCATTCAGTCATGTTGGTTTCATTGATTTTATTCCGGCATTTATAAAAACGTTCCTGTTTGGTGCAGTAATAGGTTTTGTAGGTTCTTATAAAGGGTATCATGCCGGAAAAGGGACAGCCAGTGTAGGTGAAGCAGCACACTCATCAGTGGTGCAGGCATCATTGCTCATCATTATTGTGGATATGATTGCAGTTCAGATTACAGACATGTTCATATAATAAAATTATGGAAGAAGTACCGATTAACCATATGAAAACAAAACCACATAATAGGAAAGTTGTAATAGAAATCAAATTACTAAAAAAGTCCTTTGGTGACCAGGAAGTATTAAAGGAGATTTCACTTGACCTGTATGATGGAGAAAATCTGGTAATACTAGGCAAATCAGGAAGTGGAAAATCAGTTCTCATAAAGTGTATAGTTGGACTGTTAAATGCAGACAGTGGTATCATCCGAATCTTAGGACATAATATACCTGATTTACAGAGTAAAGAATTGAGTATGATCAGAGAAAAAATCGGATTTCTTTTTCAGAGTGGTGCTTTATACGACTCCATGACAGTAAGAGAAAACCTTGAGTTTCCACTCCGTAAGAAAAAAGATATTTTTACAAAAGAACAAGTGGATAAAAAAGTACTTGAAGCACTAAACCACGTAGGGTTGACGGATGAACTGGACAAAATGCCGGCACAACTTTCAGGAGGAATGCGGAAAAGAGTGAGTTTAGCCCGCACTATTGTCACTAATCCTTTGATCATGCTCTATGATGAACCGACTACCGGCCTTGACCCTGTAACTTCAGAAGAAATAAGTATGCTGATCAATGATGTACAGAAAAAATATAAAACATCATCCATTATCATCACTCATGATATCAAGTGTGCGCTATTGACGGCAGATCGCATTATCATGCTTAAAGATGGTGAAATATATAAAGAGGGTGTGCCAGAGAATTTTGAAAATTCAAGCGACGCATATGCCAAATCGTTTTTTAAATAGAAAAATAGTAAATTATCCACAAATATATTGGAACAATGAGCATTCAAAAAAATAATTACAAAGTCAGGTTAGGTTTATTTATTTTAATAGGTGTTACTCTGTTTTTGTCGGCTATTTTTATTATCGGCAAACAAAAAAATATGTTCGACCCTGTTTTTACTCTGACATCTACTTTCTATAATGTGAGTGGTTTGCAAGTAGGGAATAATATTAGATTTTTAGGAATCAATGTAGGAACTGTAAATAGAATCAGTATAATAAATGACTCATCGGTAAGAGTCGAGATGATCATAAAGTCAGATGTTAAACCTTTTATAAAGCAAGACAGTAAAGTGAGCATAGGGTCAGAAGGAATTATTGGAGATAAAATAATACTAATATCGCAAGGCAGTTCTAATGGTCCTGCCATCACCAAAAGACAGGAATTGTTATCTCTCGAACCCATTGAAACAGATGCCATTATTGCCAGTCTTGAGATCACTGCAGGAAATGCCGAAATAATTTCACATGAACTGGCAGAGATAATGATCAATATCAACAATGGACAAGGTACATTAGGCAGATTGATACAAGATGAAGCAATTGCAGATAACTTAAGCCAGACTATTACAAATCTCAGAAAAAGCTCTAAAGGACTGGATGAAAATATGGAAGCTGCAAAAAGTAATATCCTGCTAAGGGGGTATTTTAACAAAAAGGAAAAGGCTGCAGAAAAGAAAAAGAAAGACGCAGCAGATAAAATAAATGAAGTTGCTGAGAAAAAAATAAAAGATGCCGAAAAAGCGAGAAAAGCTGCGGATAAGAAAAAAAAGGAGAATTAAAAGTAAATTATACCAATTAAAATTTAATTCTAAAATAATTCTGCAGCCATAATAAAAACGATTTTTATCTATAAATACAAACTTAGCTTTGTGTTTGCAAAAAATCAATTCATTGATATATGTAACTTTAAAAAAACACTTAGAAAAGAAGATCTGGAATTTATTTTATATGTATTAATAAAAAGGTAATTGAATAAATACACGTATAAATTTTACTTTGAATTATCTAACAATAAATTTGTTTATCAAGGATAATTTAAATGATCGTCATTCGTAATTTATGGGAATTGATTTGTCAGTAAGAAAATCAAATATTTACACTTAGTCAATTGAATTGACATAAAAGGATAGGAATAATGTAACTTATATTTTTAATAGTGTAATCGTTTTGAGATGTTTTGTAAGAACTTTACATTTTCGAAATCAAAACAATTTATGTGAAATTATTCATAAAATACATGGTGAGTACACGATGTAAAATGGTGGTCAAGGATGAATTACGTAGACTTGGACTTCATTTTATCGTGGTTGATCTTGGAGAAGTCGAAATCATGGAGGACATTACTCCTGAGCAACGCAAGAGTTTAGAGACCGCATTAAGCGTCTCCGGACTCGAATTAATGGAGGACAAAAAGGCAATATTGATAGAAAGAATAAAAAATGTAATCATTGAGATGGTTCATTATAGTGATGAATTTCCAGCAACTAATTTTTCTGATTACTTAAGTGAAAAACTTGGAAATGATTATACCTATATGTCCAATCTGTTTTCCGAAATCAAAGGCACCACTATCGAACAGTATATAATTGCTCATAAAATAGAAAGGGTAAAAGAGCTGTTGATGTATGAAGAGCTCAACCTGACAGAGATATCTTATAGAATGAATTATAGCAGCGTAGCACATTTGTCCAATCAATTTAAAAAAGTAACCGGCCTTACACCAACCCATTTTATGCAGTTGAAGAATAAAAGAAGAAGGCCGCTCGAAGAAGTAGGTAATGAAAACGATATGTAGATTGATGGAAAATATAAACTAAATAATTTTTTTCAAGCGTATGGCTAAGATACTTAAGTCAAAACCAAGTGAGATCGTCATTCTCAGAGATCAACTGGCTCAGAAGACGGAAGAAAAGGAAGAACTGGAATCTGAATTATTTATTGCCAGAAGAGAACTTGCATTTCAGCTTGAGGAAAGGGAAAAACGAGCAAATGAATTAGATATAGCCAACGAAGAACTTGTTTTTCAGGACCTGGAAAAAGAAAAACGAGCAGAAGAGCTAGGTATTGCCAAGATTGAATTAGCATATCAGGACATTGAAAAGGAGAAAAGAGCAACGGAATTAGATATTGCCAACATCGAACTTCATTTTCAAAAAAATGAAAAGAAAATGAGAGCTACCGAATTAAGCATTGCTAAAAGGGAGCTTGATTTCCAAAATGAAGAAAAAGAGAAAAGAGAAGAAGTCAATAAAAAACTGAAAGCAAATAACAATCAGATAAAACTGGTTTCTCAATACGCCAGAAGTTTGCTTGAAGCCAGTAGGGATCCATTATTTGTTATCAATAGTGAAGGAAAAATTACAGACCTGAACAATGCATCAGTAAAAATAACACATCTCACCAGAGAAAAACTAATTGGATCAGAATTTATTGACTATTTTACAGAACCCGATAAGGCAAGAGAGGGATACCAGGAAGTATTTGACCGTGGATTTGTAGAGGATTTTCCGCTTACCATTAAAGATGGAAAGCTGACACCCGCTCTTTTCAATGGAGCTGTTTATAAGGATGACAACGGTAAAGTATTGGGAGCGATGGTGATAGCAAGAATAATTACTCAGCAGAAAAGATTTGAAAATGAATTAACGGAAGCAAGGATATTTGCTGAATTAGCAACAGAAATAGCCGAAGTTGCAAAATCCAAGGCAGAAAGTGCTACTCGTCTTGCAGAAGATGCTGTGAAGGCAAAACAACAGTTTTTATCCAATATGAGTCACGAGATACGCACTCCAATGAATGCAATTATCGGATTTACCAAGGTCTTGCTGAAAACAGAATTAACAGAAAAGCAAGAGGAATATTTGAATGCTATTAAGATAAGTGGTGATGCTTTAATTGTACTCATCAACGATATTCTTGACCTTGCCAAAGTTGATGCAGGTAAAATGACATTTGAACAAACACCCTTTAGAATGGAAGTGTCTATCTCCGCCATGTTGCACTTATTTGAAACAAAAATTCAGGAAAAGAATTTGAAATTGATAAAAGAATACGATGAAAGGATTCCTGAAACATTGGTGGGAGACCCTGTCAGACTGCATCAGATCATTCTTAATCTGGTGAGTAATGCGGTGAAATTTACCCAAAAAGGAAAAATAACAGTGAGTTTAAAGATGCTTGAAGAAGATGAAGATAAAGTAAAAATTGAGTTTGCAATATCTGATACCGGTATAGGAATACCGGAAAGTAAAATTAATAATATTTTTGAAAATTTCCAACAAGCAACAAGCGGTACATCCAGAATATATGGGGGAACAGGTTTGGGTTTGGCTATTGTCAAACAACTGGTAGAACCACAAGGCGGCACCATCAAAGTAAAAAGTAAAGAAGGAGAAGGATCTACTTTCAGTTTTACATTGAAATTTCAGAAAACCAAGTGGGATTCTAAAATAGAGGCAGAAATTCCCGAAATCAATACAGAATTTAAGAACATAAAAGTATTGGTTGTTGAAGATATCCGACTTAACCAGCTATTAATGAAAACATTATTGGATGATTTTGGTTTCGAGCGCGAAGTGGCTTCTAATGGTTTAATCGCTATTGAGAAGTTGAAGGAAAAACCATTTGATATTGTACTTATGGATCTTCAAATGCCGGAAATGAATGGATTTGAAGCCACAGATTATATCAGAAAAGTAATGCTTTCCAATATTCCGATCATTGCCTTAACGGCAGATGTTACCACAATGGATCTGGCAAAATGTAAGGAAGTAGGCATGGATGATTATATTGCAAAACCAGTGGATGAAAAAATACTATTCAACAAAATTGTTAGTTTAGTCCGTAAACCAAATTCTGAATACACAAAAGAATCAAGTTTGATAAAAAGTGAAGTGGAAGAACTTATCAAATATATTGATCTTACCTCCTTATCACACCGAACTAAATCCAATCCTTCGCTGATGGCAGAGATGATTTCTTTATATCTCGAGCAAACACCTCCTCTGATTTTAGCTATGAAAAAGGGGCTTGAAGAACAGGATTGGAATTCATTGTATTCTGCTACACATAAGATGATTCCTTCCTTTTCAATTGTAGGATTGAGCATTGATTTTGAAAATATGGCAAAAAAAGTCCAGGAATATGCCAGTGCACAGCAACAAACAGCAGATATACATACCTTGGTTTTAAAAATTGAAGAAGTGTGCAATCAGGCGTGTATTGAATTAGAACAAGAATTGAAAAATATAAAAAAGACCAGTATATGAATATTGTAAATGAAGGGATATCAGTCGAAGAACGTGTAAAACTTTTTTTGGTGGACGATGATGCACTTTTTTTAAAATCATTGGAAATAGAATTTCAGGAAAATGCGGATTTTCACATAGAAACTTTTGCAACCGGAGAGTTGTGTATGGATCGATTATCCCAAAATCCTGATGTAATTATCCTGGACTATCATTTGGATGGTTTGGTTAAAAATGCAATGAATGGAATTGAGACCTTGGATATGATTAAAGAATGTAAGTCCGATATTCCGGTAGTTTTATTATCTTCACAAGACAAAATAGAAGTGGCTATCCGATGTATGCATCATGGTGCTTTTGATTATGTAGTCAAGAGCGAAACAGCTTTTTTAAGGCTTCAAAAAATCGTAACATCTATTTTTCAAACTCGAAAAATTCAGAAAGAACTGAAATGGTATATGGACAGAATGTGATACTATATTTATAGTCATTTTTATAAATTTTTATCTTGCAATCATCGTGGTTTCCCGACTACTTTTATACAAAAGTTTGCAGTTTTTGTAATTTGTATATTTCTGATTACTACTTTCATATTCAGAGTAAAACTACATTAAAGAATTCAATATTATTTTGAAAATACCACACAAGATATGTTCTGTGGCCACACCATATATTAATATAATATGTTATTTATCAACATATTACGCAAATAAATATATACCAAATAAGTACATAAAACAGATTTTTATGAGTACATTGTTCCATTATTCATGTTGATTAGCTAATGACAAATTATAAAAGAACAAATCTTTAGAATGAATCTGTAAATACTCTTTTTAATCCCAATATGTAATTTATTAAAAATGAAAATCTTACCTACCTGCTCAGATCTAAAATTATCTTTTATTATTTGGTATCCGACGAATCTTTTACATTCAGGTTTATTGTTTTTTAAGTTGTGTTTCAATGACTATAATTGTTATACCCATCTTAAATCAAGGATTAAAAACGAAATAAGAAACAGAAAGGACCGTATATGTTTTGGATATACACAGATTGCATCAAAAGATTTTAAATCTGAAATATACTTAAGTTGGAAGAATTTACGAGCGCTAAAAAATTGTCGTAATCCTATTCTATCGATCACTTAAAGAGTTCTGATATTAAATTAAATCCTTGCCTTAAATAATCTAATACTTTTATTCAATATTTAAATTCCCCAAAATGAAAAAGTTATTATTCTCACTTTTAATTATCTGCCT